>OEQV01000030.1_pt1 | contig 40161 bp, 33 predicted proteins | sample 1539821 | NCBI WGS metagenome assembly OEQV01 (sample SAMEA3891244, study PRJEB23780) | metagenome | biome: terrestrial biome; feature: animal house; material: water of meat washing | place: Italy | collected 2015-05-12 | reverse complement strand
CTACTTCACTATTTTCTGATCCCTCATTGCTATAAAGGGGACAATGTCAGCCTGCCAATCTGGATATTTTCGGGTGCACGCGCCCCGTTCGATGAATGATATTTTTCATCTAACCGGTGCAATCACGGGTTATCGGGGGATGGGTGAATGGCGTCGCACTGTGCCGTTACGGGCTCCGGGCTTCACCTTTGCTGCATCCCTTCACTCAAGCCGGTTCATCAACCTTGATGCTTACTCTCCTCTGGTCCGGCGCACACGACGGGTAGCCGGATAGCCGGGGCATGGCACAACCGCAACCACTGGCGACCGGTGAGGCTGGCTCACCCGCTCCGCGGAGGATCACCTCATGCGGGTTCTGTTCAACCCCGCCATATCGAAGGTTGCCATGCTATATCACTGGAAATACAGGAACTTAATGGTTGATCACACTTTAAAATCATCCATTGGTGAAGTTTTCTAATGAAACTACATGAATTTTTTTCGTGCAAAGAGCTTCACACGAGACGTGCAGTCAGTGTCCATTTGTGTATATGCGGCGCTGAATGGAACGCTTTCTGGATCAATGAGGTTAACGCTCGACCAATCACGCCACTACGCAACAAAAAAAGCCGGAGCATCTTGCTCCGGCTCCCATTATTGGCTGCCCACGGGCATCGACTCCCGGTGATAGAGCCGTCGTATCTCATTGAGCAACCACAACACCTTGGCGTCCTGATTGTGACGCTTATGCCACAGCAGGATAAAGGTGAGCTCCAGTTGCTGATAGAGCGCTTCAGACAGGGGCAGTGGTCTGGTGATCAGATTGGGATGATATTTCGCTGCATGTCCGGCGCAATAAGAGGGGGCGACCGCGATCAGATTGTTGTCGGGCTGGGATGCGATGTGCAATGACTGCTCAAAGCTGGAGACCATGACCGGGACTTTACGGATCAGTCCCTCATCCTCCAGCAGCAGATCCAGCCCCCAGGTCTCCTTGACCTCCAGCACCACGCTGCTATGAGGGCAATTGAGAAAATTCTCCATTGACCACTCCTGCTGAAGCAGGGGGTGATCCTTGCGCAGGAAGACCACAGGCCGATCGCAAAACAGCACTTCATGATCGATGTAATAGGGCAGATTACTCAGCTTGAGCTGAGAACGGCTATAACTCTCGCGGACACAGACCCCCAGATCCGCATCACCGTTGACAACGTCATTGAGGGAGTTGCGGTTCCATCCCAGCATTTTGACCACAGAGTTGGGGTACTTCTCATGGATGGCCATCGGCAAATCACTGAGCAAGCTGTTGTAGAACGGGGATTGCATCACCAGACTGAAACGGGCGCCATCGGGGATCGCCTCGCTATTGAGTGACGCGATCCGTTCGGTAAGGGGAAACCAGAGTTTCAGCTCTTCTTCCAGGGCAAAGGCCAGATTGGTGGGCTGCAACTCTTTGCGTCCCCGCACAAACAGCGGATCGCCAAACCAGAGCCGTAATTTGGCAAGCGACTTGCTCACAGTGGAAGGCGTGACACCGAGCAGCGTAGCCGCACCTGTGGCGCTGCGTTCGGCCATCAGATATTTGAACACCACCAGCAGGTTCAAATCGAGTTCACTCAGTGCTCGCATACAACCTCTTGCGACATGATTGCTCCGGGCGACCCATTCGCCATGCAGTCAGTGGCACGGTAAATGGCCACTCTCGCCCCATTCAACAACAGATACGACCTCTCCGATAGTGAAAGAATCACATCTTTCTTGGCAGGATAAACGATATGGGTAATCACTTCCGCTGATCCGCCAGCCATTCTGACCAACAAGATTGTTCACAGAAAGTGCCCCTGGCAACGGATCTGACGACTCGCTGACGTGCCGATAGCCTGATGCCCGACAGAAACACCGTTATCAATCGGCAAGAGAACGGATAAAAAATCCCATGAGGCGCTATTGCACCCCATGGAATATGACTGACGGGATGTTTATCCCTTTTTCAGAGTAAATATGACCCCATCCAGCTCGGGGAATCCAATAACTACTGTGTTCTTATTATTCGCATCGTTAAACTCGGCAATATATGCGGTAGCCGTGTCTTTTACCTGTGCCAAACCCGCCGTGTTTTTATAATCACTCTGGCTCCAGTTGGCATCATTAAATTCAACAAATTTGCATTTCTCGAATCCGGTAAACGTAAGTTTACTCAATGCGTGATTGCGCTCTTTCTCGCCCTCACCGAATAATGTGCAACCTGCTGATGGCAGTTGCATAACGATGGTCAACTTGCCATCGTTATTAGTCAACTCGGTATTACCTAACATATCGGTTGCCAAGCCATTTACGTTCAACCATGTCTCTGACTTAATATCCGTTGTGTTGACTGCTGTAATACCAACCTGGCCATTCCAATTGTGATATACCGTGGTTCCGGTACTCGAAAGGTCAAATGCAGAATATCTGACCCGCTCACCCTTTGCATTGATGACGGGCATGGTTTTGATAATGACCTGACTGGGGACACTGCTTTGTCTCTGGTAATTCGATGGCACGAGCTGCGTACCTGAATCATCCCGCGTCAAAACAGCACTGTCTGCCACTTTATTTCTGCTAATGCGCGTCAACGTCAGCGTCGATGGCTCTGTGCTATCGGACTGCATTCCGGCCTGACCAAGCCACCAGGTAGCCACGGCGCCATCATCGGCCCAGATATCCCAACGCAGTTGCGCATCACGCTGTGGGTAAACGATTGCCAAACCGGCGAAATTAACCAATGTCTGGTGCGGATCATCGCGCGTAAGCAGCGTCGTTTGGTAAACCCCTGGCTGCGGTAGGGCAATGCCTGCTTTAAGTGTTGTTGCAACATGGGAAACAGGAGCAACGCTGGTCGCTGTGGTTGATTTGTTATCATCTGAGCCACCACAGCCAGACAGGGTGGCCATACAAGCCCCCAACAATACCCATTTATGACTGTTCATCATCAGAAAATTTCTCGCTATTATTTTTTGGAACAATAAACTCTGGCTTCTCGAGGGGTATAAACCCCGTAGGTAATCCCGCTGGCCAATGAATTAAGCCAGGATTGTTCTGTCTCAATCCTGACAACATTTTCGGCACCGTGACAAATAGCGGCGGCGTCTATGGGTTCGTTCAGGCCAATATCAATATCTGAAAAGAAGAAGTGACTGGTGACCTCGGTCGAACTGACACTATTTTCGTTACCGAGTGTAAAGGCCTGTGCGGCATTGACATCGACAACCTGTTTGGCACAACCACAGTTAACAACCGTCAAGCAGACGATAATGATCGTTTTGTAATTAACCATTTAAACTACCTTGCTGGTGCTGCCAATAACATCATCAAATTTTGACTGCCAGATATGGCACCGCCAATATTGGGATGGCAGTGTCACGACCGTAAAAATTAAAAATGATATATGTGATGAGGTTTTTTGATCAGCATCATCTGCCACACTTCCCGTGTTAACGCAGAGCAATGATGTTTGTTCAAGCCAATTTTAATGTACGACCTCTTGCATCCCCTCAATAGGGATTGAATGCAAGTTAGCCTTTCTTGTTATGAATCGCAGTATCTAACGGTGCCATGCTGGCGTCTACAGCAAAAGCAGAAGTCAGAACATTCCATTTCAGAAAGTATGTTGCGACATTGTGTGGTGAGAAAACAGGCGAACGAATGATCCATCGCCATCATCACCGCCGGTTAAATAATCAATAACAAGCCGAAACAGCTGACTCCGGCTAATCAATCGGCATCGTCACGGCCACATTAACGTGGCAATTCGTCGTTATAGAGTCGCCGGATCTCGTTACGCAGCCACATCACCTTGGCATCCTGATTGTGCCGTTTGTGCCACAACAGGATGAAGGCGATCTCCAGCTGGGCGTAGAGCTTCTCCGGCAGCGGCAGCGGCATGGCGATCAGATTGCCGTGATGCCGACTGGCATAACCACCACAGTAGGAGGGGGCCACCGCGATCAGCTCGTGGCTCGACTGGGAGGCAATATGCAGCGCCTGCTCGAAACTGGCGACCATGATGGGCACCTCCCGCTTCAGCCCCTCATCCTCCAGCAGACTGTCGAGGGCCCAGGTATCGTTCGCTTCCCACACCATGCTGATCTGGGGGCAGGCCAGAAAGTTCTCCAGCGACCACTTCTGCTCGAGCAGGGGGTGATCCTTGCGCAGAAAAACCACCGGACGATCGGTAAACAGCACCTCGTGATCGATGTAATAAGGCAAGCGGTTGACCTTGGCCCGGGAGCGGCCATGGGTTTCGCGGGCGCAGAAGCCGAGATCCGCATCGCCATTGACGATGTCGTTGAGGGAGTGGTGATCCCACCCCAGCATCCTGACCACCGATTTCGGGTACTTCTCATAGATGGTCATGGGCAGATCGCTCAGGAAGCTGATGTAGAAGGGGGACTCCATCACCAGCGTGAAGCGGGCACCGTCGGGGATCGCATCGCTATTGAGCGAGGTGATGCTGTCGGTGAGCTGGAACCAGACCTTCAGCTCCTCCTCCAGGGTCAGGGAGAGGTTGGTCGGCTGCAACCCCTGCCGCACCCGCACAAACAGGGGATCGTCAAACCACTCCCGCAATTTGGCCAGAGACTTGCTCACCGCCGACGGAGTGACACAGAGCTTTTTGGCCGCCCCTGCCACACTGCGCTCCTGCATCAGGTACTTGAAGACCACCAGCAGGTTCAAATCGAGTTCACCCAGATTGCGCATATCCCCTCTCATCTTCCATCAGCCCTGCGACCGCGCTTCACGAAGCGCGAGCCATGGTAACAGCCCTTTGACAGCCAGGTAACTGAGCAGTGCCAGCAGCAGGGCGCAGATCAGCATCTCGGACGGAGTAAAGCCAAGTTGGCCCAGCAGCCAGATATAGAGGCCGGAGAGGCTGATCTGCATGATGCAGAGCACGGCGCTGGCAAAGGCCACGTTATGCTGGCAACCATCGAGCGCCTCCCCCATCGCCACCCCGAAGCCACAGGAGAAGCCGACACAGACCAGCGCAAACCCCGGCAGCAACAGATGGATATCGCCCCCCGCCTGCCAGCTGCCGAGCAGTGAGCACGCCGCCAGCAGATAGGAGAGATGAGACACCGCCAGCACCTTCTGTTTGCCCAGCCAGCGCAACAGCAGGGGCGTCAGGAAGGAGGTGGACATACTCACGCCGGCCATCACCATCATCACGATGGAGTACTGCTCGGTAGTGAAGCCAAACTCCTTCATCAGGATCAGCGGCGAGACGCTGACATAGACCAGAATGGCGGTCACGCTGGCACTGGTCAGCAGGGAGAGCAACATAAAGCGCGGCGAGCGCAGCAGGGCAAAGGGCAGCGCCGCGCCACTCCCCGGTTGCCGCGCCGGACGGGTCTCCTTGAGCAGCAGCAGGTTGACCAGACCGCTGACGGCCGCCACCAGCGCCATCGCCACGAAGATCCCGCGCCAGTCAAAATGGGACAGGATGAGATAACCGAGCACCGGCGCCAGCACCGGGATCACGCAGATCACCCCGTTGATCATCGAGAGCGCCATCGCCAGCCGCTCCTGACTCAGCACATCCCGCAGCACGGTAAAGGTCATGATATAGAGCGCACCGGCCCCGACCCCCTGCCAGAAACGACCGAGGTAGAACTGGGTGATCCCCTCGGCATGACCCGCCACCAGCGAGGCGATGACAAAAATCAGCGCCCCCCCGAGCACCACCCAGCGCCGCCCGTAGCGATCGGCAATCATTCCCCCCAGCAGCACGGTGGCCGCCATGCCGAACAGGTAGATGGAGAAGGCGGTGTGGATCTGCGCCTCGCTCGCCTGCAGGGTATCGGCAATCTGGGGCACGGCGACCAGATAGAGATCGATCCCGACCGGATAGAGGATGATCATCAGAAAACTGCACAACAGGAATACAGGCATGGATGCTCCATAACAGATTGACCCGCCAGCCCCCGCCAGAAAGAAGCAACAGGCGAAGAGTGGGCAGGGCCAAGGTGGTAACGAACGTAATGAACATGGCAGCGGACAGGGCCGCAATGGGGGGAACTATATGGTGGGCCCTCTCCTGCACCTAGTGAAGAGATGGCGATCGGTACATTCCAATCAGGAAATTTTGTTTCTACCATCGAGCCATTTAGGCAGCAAAACCCACCACAGCACGATTGCCGGAGACGAGCATACCCGCAGTGACGCCGGGGTTGCCCCGGCGTAACAGTCAAATTTGGACGCCTTGAACTCGGCCGATCACTCGGCCAACTGACTCAGGATGGCGTGAGCCGCCTTCACCCTGGCCTCGATGGGATAGTTGCGATTGGCCAGCATGACGATGGCGATCCCTCTGGCGGGCACGAACGCCACATAGGCGCCAAAGCCGCCGGTCGAGCCCGTCTTGTTATAGAGCCGCTGCTCGCCCATCGCTTTGGGCACCGCAAAGCGCGTAACCGGATTGGCCTGGAAGCTCACCGCTGGTGAATTGCCCGCCAGCAACGCCTGCTCGGTCACCGGATAGGCGTAGCTCTCCCAGCCCAGTCCCTGAGTCATGTCTCCCACCGAGTAGAAACCGGTGTGGGTCAGCGCGATCGCGCTTTTTACCGCGGCATCTCCCTGATACCCCATGTTTGCCTCGACAAACTTCAGCAGATCCGCCGAGCCGGTCTTGATCCCGTAAGCCTCGGCCGCCAGCACGCCCGGAGTGACCCGGATGGGCTTATCTTCCTTCGAATAGCCGTAGGCATAGTTCGCCATGGCCGACTCCGGCACCTGGATATAGGTGTGGTGCAAACCCAGCTTGGGCAGCAGGGTCTGGCTCATCAGTTGCTCAAATGGCTGGCCCAGACTATTTGCGGCCAGGTGACCAAACAGGCCTATGCTGGGGTTGGAATACTGGCGATGGGTCCCCGCCGGATAAACCGGTGACCAGCTCCGATAGTAAGTGCGCATCTTGTCATTCGAATCCACCTCATCGGGGAACTGCAGCGGCAAACCACCCGCACTGTAGGTGGCAAGCTCGGCCATGGTCACACCATCAAAGGCGGAACCTTTGAGCCAGGGGGCGTGCTGGCTCACCTTGTCATCGGGCTGGAAGCCCCCCTTGACCGAGGCGTAGGCCCCAAGCGTTGCCGTAAGAGTCTTGCTGACCGAGCCAATCTCGAACAGGGTCTGCTCGCTGACGCGCTGGCCACTCTCGCGGTTGGCAACCCCATAGTTGAAATAGTGGGCCTTGCCATCTTTCAGTACGGCGACCGCCATCCCCGGGATCCGATACTCCTTGAGCATCGGCTGGATAATGCCGTCCACAGCGGCGGTCAGCGGAGCCTCCCCGCTGGCATAAGTACAAGGGGCTAGCAGCAGGCTACCCAGCGTCAGTAGCGCGAGCGCACGTCGTTGTTGCATATGGTTATTCTCGTGGTGAATGAAATTGGCATTAGCATAAACAAGATGTATGTGCCCACGATGGGCCTGTGTGAAGTCTCGGTGAAGTCACCGAGAAATGGCCGGGCTTGCATCGCTGACAGCTCGATGAGCCCCCCTCTGCTCGTTGGCGTATAAGCTGTAGGGGCCAAAGAGCCAGAGAGAGAAATGGAGGTGCAGGTGAGATCACAAGAGCACATCACTGCGGTGCTGGCGGCACTGGAGCAAGTCATTCTGGGCAAGCCGCTGCAACTGAAAATCGCGCTGGTGACCCTGCTGGCGCGCGGTCATCTGCTGATCGAGGATCTGCCCGGCATGGGCAAGACTACCCTGGCCCACGCGCTGGCGCAGGTGCTGGGGCTTGCATGCAGGCGGATGCAGTTCACCGCCGATCTGCTCCCCGCCGACCTGCTGGGGCTGCAGATCTTTGACCCCCAGCAGCAAACATTTCGCTTTCACCCCGGCCCCATCTTCACCCAGGTGCTGCTGGCGGACGAGATCAACCGCGCCAGCCCCAAGGTGCAGAGCGCCCTGCTGGAGGCGATGGCCGAGGGCAAGGTGAGCATCGAGGGCCACACGCACCCACTCCCCGATCCATTTTTCGTCATCGCCACCCAGAATCCGGCGGATCAGGCGGGCACCTATCCGCTGCCGGAGTCCCAGCTCGACCGCTTCGCCGTGCGACTCTCTTTGGGTTTTCCACCGCGAGAGGCGGAGCGCCAGTTGCTGCGCGGCCACCAGCCGAGCGGCCCATTGCCCGCCATGCTGGATGCTGCCGGACTCGCCACCTTGCAAAGCGAAGGGGATGCCATCCATGTTTCCGATGCCACCCTCGACTACCTGCTGGCGCTGGTGCACCAGAGCCGCTTTGATGGGGATCTGCCACAGCCCCTCTCCCCCCGGGCGGCCCAGACCTTGTTGGCGGTGAGCCGGGCCTGGGCGCTGGTGGCGGGGCGGCGCTTTGTCACGGTGGAGGATGTGCAGGCAGTCTTCCCCTATGTGGCCGAGCATCGGCTGCGGGGCAGCTTCGGCGTGCAGCACGGCGAGGCCTGCCCCCTGAGCCAGCGGTTGCTGGCCAGGGTCGATCCGGACAATCCCTGATGAGCACCTTGTTCACCCGCTGGCGGCAAAGGAGAGAAAACTGGCAACGACGCTGGCTCGATCGCCGCATTCCCCCGGCCCGCCAGATCACGCTAGGGACTCACAGCCTCTTTATCCTCCCCACCCGCATGGGGCTGCTCTATCTGCTGGTGCTGCTCGCCATCTATCTGCTCGGCACCAACTACCAGAACAATCTGGTGCTGCTGGTGGCCTACTGTCTCGGCAGTCTGTTTATGGCCGCCATGTGGCTCACCCATCGCAACCTGCTGGGGCTGGAGCTGCTGGGGGGCCCGCCGGTGCTGGGGGAAGCAGGTAGCCAGCTTCCTATCCGTATCTTGGTTCAGAGCCCGCGTCCGGTGCTGGCGCTCCGTTTTAGCCTCAACGAAGGGACCCTCTGGCTGGCACAGGCCGACGCTGTGCCCCGCACCTTGATCCTGCCGGTATCGGGCTCGCGCCGTGGGCCACTGCCCCTTGGCCGATTGCGGGTCGAGAGCCGCTACCCCCTCGGCCTGTTTCGCTGCTGGTCCCTGCTGGATCTGCAGCTGGAGGGCTGGCTCGCCCCCAAACCGGCGTTCGGGGCGCTAAGAGGGGAACATGCGACCGAAAGCGAGGGTCATCAGGGCCAGCCCGCACCAGCCCCTCTCGGTGACTTTGATACCCTGCGGACACACCAAACCGGTGAGCCACTGAGCCGCGTCGCCTGGAAGCAACTCGCGCAGGGGCGCGGCCTGCTGACCAAGCAGTTCCATGAACCGCTGCAGGATGATACTCACCTCACCTTGCAGCGGGTCACGGGTGGGGATCTGGAGCAGCGGCTGGCGGTGCTGGCCTGGTGGTGCGCCGATTACGGCAAGCGGGGCATCCCCTTCACCCTGACGCTGGCAAACCAGACGCTGGGACCCGATAGCGGCGCCGCCTTTGTGCAGCGCAGCCTGCTGGCACTGGCCCGATTCGATGCAACACCACCGAAGAGCACACCGGATGCAGCTCGATAACCGCCGCCTGCTGCCACTCATCGCCCTGCAACAGCTGCTGCTGGTCGCGGCGCTCTGGCCCCAGTTGCAGCTCTGGGTGGTGGCGGTGGGCGCCATCACCCTCGGCGTCCGGGCCATGATGCTGTGGCGCGGCTGGCCGCCCCTGCCTGCCCGCTGGTTGGCGCTGCTGGCCATCACCACTGTGCTGTTGCTGGGGTTGCAGTGGCGCACATTGGGCACCCTGCCCGCCCTGATCAATCTGCTCTGGCTCGGCTATAGCCTGAAGATGATCGAGGTGCGGCGCGAGCGGGATATCGAGCTGGTGCTGCTGCTCGCCTTCTTTCTCATCGCGCTGGCGCTGGTGCAGCGACAGAGCATCGGCTGGACGGCCGGAATGACAGTAGCGCTCTGGCTGGCAGTGACCGCGCTGGTGGCCGCCATCGCCCCCGAGCAGAAACGGCCTTGGCGCAGCGCGGGCGGCGCCCTGCTGCTGGCGCTTCCCCTGCTTATCACTCTGTTTTTGCTGCTGCCAAGGCTCCCGCCCCTCTGGCAGATGCCCACCACCAGCCGCGCCCTGTCGGGGCTCTCGGAAGAGCTGGCCCCCGGCGATATCAGCGAACTGGTCAACTCCTCCGAACTGGCGTTTCGGGTCACCTTTGCCGATGGCCCGCCCCCTGCCCGCGAGCGCTACTTTCCGGTGATGCGCCAAGAAGTTTTCGATGGCCAGCGCTGGTTGCTGAGCCCCGAGGTCAAAGCATGGCAGCAGACAGTGCCGGTGCAGACCGGGCTCACCCTTCTGGCATCCTCTTCACAGGCCAACACTCAACTGGCAGATAGTCCGTTACCCGCCGGAAGCTACGAGGTGATCGCCGAGCCCCAGCGCCACCGCTGGGCCTTTGCCCTCAGTGAACCGCGCCTGCTGGCGGGTCCGGTGCTGCTCACCCCCATTGACACCCTCTATCGGCAGGGGAGCGGCGAGGTGGCGATCCGCTATCGCATTGGCCGCGGCGAAGCGCATCCCGAGAACGATAGCCAAGCCGCCCAGCGCAACCTGCAACTGCCAGCCGGGGGCAACCCGAGAGCGCGCGCCCATGGCCAAGGGCTGGCTGTGCGCTATCCAGAACGCGCAAAGCTGGTCGCCGCCCTGCTCGCGCAGTTTCGCAGCCAATCCTATTACTACACCCTGACCCCGCCACGGCTTGGCAGTGACGGGGTGGATGAGTTCCTGTTCGATACCAAGCGCGGCTTTTGCGGCCACTACGCCATGGCGACTGCCTTCGTGCTGCGCGCTGCCGGTATTCCGGCACGGCTGGTCACCGGTTATCTCGGCGGCGAGTGGAATCCCAGAGGCAACTATCTGGCGGTACACCAGTTCGATGCTCACGCCTGGGTGGAGTATCTCGATGAAGGGGGAACATGGCGGCGCGTTGACCCCACCGCAGCGGTGGCGCCGGAGCGCATTGAGGGCGGCGTAACAGAGGCCCTGAGCGACGAGTTTACCGCCGCCGACCCGCTCGCTTTGCAGCGTTATCGCAATTGGGCCCTGCTCAATCAGCTGCGCTGGTGGGGCAGCAATATCGACTACCAGTGGAGCCGCTGGGTGATCGGCCACGATGCGGGTCAGCTCTGGCAGCAAATCGGCCTGCGCTGGCCTGCACTGGCGGGGCATACCCCCTGGTTGATCCTCGCCAGCCTGATGCTGGTCGCCCTGCTGGTGAGCCTGCCCCTGCTGTTGCCCGCCCGCCTGCCGCCAGAGCGGCGCATCTGGCAGCCCCTGCTCAAACGGGGTAAACGCAGCGGCTATCCCCCAGAGCCCGCCGAGAGCATGGGGGCATGGTGCGAGCGGCTGGCACGGCTGCGTCCCGACCTTGCCCACTCCCTGCTAAAGAGTGCGTGGCTCTATCGACTCTGGCGTTATGCCCCCCTCAGCGACCGGCAACAAGGGCGCTGCTGGCGCCAGTTGCGACGGCGTGTCAGACAGCTCGCCCAGCGCTGGGATCAACAGCCAACGAGTGCGCCATAAAAGAAGGGGGAGCCACCGGCTCCCCCTTCAGGTTTTAATCAAGAGGTTTGACTCACCGCTTGTTATTTTTTGGTCGGATTGTCCCAGATCCCCTCTTCCAGCTGGGAGCGGATCTCGGGGTATTTGTTGGCATCGAAGGTGGGCACCTTGCCCAGCCGGAGCTGGTCGTTGTAATCCTTGGCCAGCTTGATGGCGACGCTGGAGAGCAGCAGGATCGCCACCAGGTTGACGATGGCCATCAGCCCCATGGAGACATCCGCCATCGCCCACACAATCGGCAACTCACCCACGGCACCGAACATCACCATCCCCAGCACGAACACCCGGAACAGCATCAGGCCGCCCTTGTGGTTGTGCTCGAGGAACACCAGATTGGTCTCGGCATAGGAGTAGTTCGCCACGATAGAGGTGAAGGCGAAGAAGAAGATGGCCGCCGCAATGAAGATGTTGCCACCGCTGCCAATCTGGGAGGAGAGCGCCCGCTGGGTCAGCTCGACACCGGTCACGCCGGAGCCCGGCTCAAACTGACCGGACATCAGGATGATGGCGGCGGTACAGCTGCAGATGACGATGGTGTCCATAAAGACCCCCAGCATCTGCACATAACCCTGAGAGGCCGGGTGCGGCGGATAGGGAGTGGCAGTCGCCGCAGCGTTGGGCGCAGAGCCCATCCCCGCTTCGTTGGAGAAGAGACCGCGCTTGATACCGTTGATCATCGCCTGGGAGATGGCATAACCGAGCGCACCCGAGCCTGCCTGCTCAATCCCGAAGGCGGACTTGATGATCAGCATGAAGACATGGGGCAACTCGGTGATGTTCATCGCCACGATCACCAGCGCCAGCAGGATGTAGGCCAGCGCCATAAAGGGCACCACCAGCTCGGCAAAACGGGCGATGCCACGAATGCCGCCGAAGATAATCAGGCCGGAGAGCGCCACCAGCGCCAGACCGCTGACCCAGTCAGGAATGCCAAACGCCACCTTCATCGCCAGACTGATGGAGTTGGCCTGCACCGCGTTGAACACCAGACCAAATGCCAGGATCAGGCAGAGCGAGAAGACCACCCCCATCCAGCGCATGCCAAGGCCTTTCTCCATGTAGTAGGCCGGGCCACCACGGTAGTTGCCATCCTCATCCTTGACCTTGTAGAGCTGGGCCAGGGTGCTTTCGACGAAGGCGGTCGCCATGCCGATAAAGGCAATCAGCCACATCCAGAAGATGGCGCCGGGGCCACCCAGATAGATGGCGACGGCCACACCGGCCAGGTTGCCGGTGCCGACACGGGCGGCGAGGCTGGTACAGAGAGCCTGAAAAGAGGAGATGCCCGCGTTGTCCGATTTGCGGCTGTTTTTCAGCACGGAAAACATGTGGCCAAAGTGACGGATCTGGATAAAACCCAGGCGGAAGGTGAAAAAGATACCGACCCCGATGAGCAGGTAGATGAGCACGGCTCCCCACATCAGGTCGTTTAGCATCGCAATCAAGGTGTCCATAATTCTCTCGTTGTTATTCACATCCATGGTCAGTCTGCGCTGACCGTTTTCTGTCTGTCGTTTAATTAGCGTTTCGCTAAAGGGGCGGAATCTAGCACAGCGGGAGAGCCCGGAATAGTGATCCCGATCACTCGGGACACAAAAAACGAACGGTAAAAGCCCATAAAGCTCCATTTAAATCGCAAACTTTCAACAAACTCAATAATTCAATCAGACAGGCCACCATTAAGCCCCATAAGAGAACCATTTTGATATATCCCTGATGAGCTATCCGAAAACGCAAACGCTTGCATGAAATGGCTTTCAAACGGAGACATTTCGCCAAACGTTTTCGCTGTAATTAAATTTCAAGTACGTAGCGAGATAATTTATGTGATCGACGACACAAATATGGATATTGGCTAAAAAAGTTCAGCTGAAAGCAAACCGGAGCGAGGTCGGGAGGAAATGTAAAAAACCTTACTAATCATATAGTTTCAAGCCATAAAACGGGATAACTCAACAGCCTGAATGTTTAACAACCAAGCGCCCCTATTGCAGGATGCACCACATCAGTATTAATTAGGCAGGCAATGACGATGGGCCGCCCCCATCGCGCTTTTCTGAGCCTGAGGCACCAAGATCCTGTAATTTTATTTCAGAACCACCGTCTCAAGCCCGCAACCCAGGGATTACTCCCTCATTAAGAGATGATATTCGCTATGGCCGATAAATTAACCCAGCTGAAAGCCCTGACCACTGTTGTTGCCGACACCGGTGATATCGAAGCCATCAAACGCTATCAGCCCATCGATGCCACCACCAACCCCTCTCTGGTTCTGAAGGCCTCCGAGATCCCCGAGTACGCTCCGCTGATCGAAGACGCCATCAACTGGGCCAAAGCCCAGAGCCAGGACAAGGCACAGCAAATCATCGACGCGGGCGACAAGCTGGCCGTCAACATCGGTCTGGAAGTGCTGAAGATCGTTCCGGGCCGTATCTCTACCGAAGTGGATGCCCGTCTCTCCTTCGATACCGAAGCCAGCATCGCCAAGGCCCGCAAGCTGATCCGTCTCTACAACGAAGCGGGTATCAGCAACGACCGCATTCTGATCAAGCTGGCCTCCACCTGGGAAGGCATCCGTGCCGCCGAGGTACTGGAGAAAGAGGGTATCCAGTGCAACCTGACCCTGCTGTTCTCCTTCGCCCAGGCCCGTGCCTGTGCCGAAGCCGGTGCCTTCCTGATCTCCCCGTTCGTGGGTCGCATCCTCGACTGGTACAAGGCCAAGCACAACCGTGACTACACCGCCAGCGAAGATCCGGGCGTAGTGTCCGTCACCGCCATCTATGACTACTACAAGCAGCACGACTACCCGACCGTGGTGATGGGCGCCAGCTTCCGCAACACCGGCGAGATCCTGGAACTGGCTGGTTGCGACCGCCTGACCATTGGCCCGGCCCTGCTGGAAGAGCTGAGCAAGACCGAAGGCGCCGTGGTACGCAAACTGGACTACACCGGTGAGCGCAAGGCCAAACCGACTCCGATGACCGAAGCCGAATTCCGCTGGGAACTGAACCAGGACGCCATGGCCCACGAGAAGCTGGGCGAAGGTATCCGCATGTTCGCCATCGACCAGGGCAAGCTGGAAACCATGCTGGCAAGCCGCCTGTAATCTGTTCTTTTTTCTGAAAAAACCGGGCCCCTACCAAGGGGCCCGGTTTTTTTTCATGGGCTTTTTTAGCTCTGTCATAGAGTCGTCACGAAAACGTTTTAATTTCAGATTCGTTATGTTATACGGGTGGTGAAAACGATAAAAACCAAGGAGGGAGCCATGGAAATGTTCAACTTCGATTATGACGAGGTGGTTGAACTCGGTTCGCGTAGCCGCGGGACAACGGGAAAAAAACGTAAATGGCGTGAAATCGAGGCGTTGAAAGACAAACATCGCCTGCAGAAGGAGCTGCAATCCATCGATATCGCCTATGAAGGTCTTACAGACGAGATTGAACTGTAATACCGCCAGACACCTGTAAAAGCGCTCCGCACAGCCGGGGCGCTTTTTTATGCCGCAATCGGATGATCACGCGGCTGGTCATGCCAGCGCGAGCGATGCCACGGGATACTGCAGACAAGAGATAGACCGACGACAGACAACGCGTGCAGCCCTCCTCTTCCAGCTCCCTGACCGCCCTCGCCAACGGCATGGCATACCAACCCTGCCCCTCACCCGCGAAGAGTGAGCGACGCCGTTTCAGGGCGCGTTGGGGCAATCACCGCAAGACAAGTCATCAGCAATAAAAAGCCCCCGTCGATGACGGGGGCCTGGATGCTCAAGGTCAGGCTGCGCTTAGCAGTAGCCGTAGCCCAGCAGACGCTGGTAGCGCTGCTCCAGCAGTTGCTCGGTCTCGAGCGGACGCAGGGCGTTCAGATCCTGCTGAATGCGGTCTTTCAGACGCTTGGCCATCTTTTCCACGTCGCGGTGGGCGCCGCCGAGCGGCTCCTCGACGATATTGTCGATGAGTTTCAGCTCTTTCAGACGCTGGGCAGTGATGCCCATCGCTTCGGCAGCCACAGAAGCCTTGTCAGCACTCTTCCACAGGATGGAGGCACACCCTTCCGGCGAGATGACGGAGTAGGTGGAGTACTGCAGCATGTTGACGCGGTCACCCACGCCAATGGCCAGCGCACCACCTGAACCGCCCTCACCGATCACGGTGCAGACCACCGGCACGGTCAGACCGGCCATCACTTTCAGGTTGCGGGCAATCGCTTCGGACTGGCCACGCTCTTCGGCACCGACGCCGGGGTAAGCGCCCGGGGTGTCGATAAAGGTGATGATCGGCATCTTGAAGCGCTCGGCCATCTCCATCAGACGCAGGGCCTTGCGGTATCCTTCCGGACGCGGCATGCCGAAGTTGCGCTTGATCTTCTCTTTGGTCTCGCGACCCTTCTGGTGACCAATCACCATCACCGGCTCACCGTCGAGACGGGCGATGCCGCCGACGATAGCCTTGTCATCGGCATAGGCGCGATCGCCAGCCAACTCGTCGAAATCGGTGAAGATATGCTCGATATAGTCAAAGGTGTAGGGGCGCTGGGGATGACGCGCCATCTGGGATACCTGCCAGGCACCCAGATCACCGAAGATCTTCTTGGTCAGCTCTTCGTTTTTCTTCTCCAGCCGGCGGATCTCGTCTTTCAGATCCACGGCGTGATTGCCTTCACTCACATGTTTGAGTTCATCAATCTGCGCCTGCAACTCGGCAATCGGCTGTTCAAAATCCAGAAAAAGACTCATAGGGCCTTAGAACCTCTAATCAAAAACCAATTCAACCCGCTCTCGTCCAAGCAGGACTCGCAAGTCATCTATCAGTTGATCGGTGGGCGTCACCCGCCACTCGGTACCGAGCGTCAATCGCACCCGGGAGCCGGGGCGACGATAGTTTACCTGAACCGGACAGACTCCGGCACGGGCGGGCTCCAAAATCTCGCACAAACGCGGGAAAAAGCGATCATCAATCCGCTGTTCATCGAGGGAGATGCGGATTGCTCTGGCAAAACGCTCCCTCGCATCGTTGATATCCAGTAATTCTCGAGCCGACATTTTAAGGCCACCGGAGAAGTCATCAAAGCTGACCTGTCCAGAAACCACCAAAATGCGGTCTTTTTGCATCAATTCTTCATATTTTTCCAGCGCTTCACTGAACAGGGTCACATCGAGGCGACCGGAACGGTCGTCCAGGGTGAAGATCCCCATCTTGTTGCCACGCTTGGTCACCATGCTGCGGGCCGCAATCACCAGCCCCGCCGCCGTGGTCACGGTATCGCGGGAGGTGGGATGCAGATCGCACAGGCGACCCGAGGTATAACGACGCAATTCGCTGCTGTACTGGTTGATGGGGTGACCGGTGAGATAGAGCCCGAGGGTCTCGCGCTCCCCTTCCAGCCACACCTTGTCAGGCCAGTGCGGCACGTTGGCAAACGCCTTCTTGACGTCGTCAATCTCTTCGGTGAGCACGCCGAACATGTCGACCTGCCCCACCGCCTGCGCCTTGGCGTGCTGCTCGGCGGCACGCATCGCCTCCTCCAGCGTCGCCATCAGGGCGGCGCGGTGGGGGCCGAGCCGATCCATGGCGCCGGAGAGGATCAGCTTCTCCATCACCCGCTTGTTGAGCTTCTTGATGTCGACCCGGTTGCAGAAGTCGAACAGATCGCGGAACGGGCCGTCCTGATCCCGGGCGCTCAAGATCGCATCGATGGGGCCTTCACCGACCCCTTTCACCGCCCCGATCCCGTAGACGATATGGCCATCTTCGTTGACCGAGAAGCGATAGCGGCCGGTGTTCACATCCGGCGGGATCACGGTGAGCCCCATCCGCTGACACTCATCCACCAGGGTCACGATCTTGTCGGTGTTGTCCATATCGGCGGTCATGACCGCCGCCATGAACTCGGCCGGGAAGTGGGTCTTGAGCCAGAGGGTCTGGTAGGAGACCAGCGCATAGGCGGCGGAGTGGGATTTGTTGAAGCCGTAGCCCGCAAACTTCTCCACCAGATCGAAGATCTTCATCGCCAGTTCGCCGTCGACGCCATTCTTGACGGCGCCCTCCTCGAAACCGGCCCGCTGCTTGGCCATCTCCTCGGGCTTTTTCTTACCCATCGCCCGGCGCAGCATGTCCGCGCCACCCAGCGTATAGCCCGCCAGGGTCTGGGCGATCTGCATCACCTGCTCCTGATAGAGGATGATGCCGTAGGTCGGTTCCAGAATCGGTTTCAGGCTCTCGTGCTGCCACTTCTCGTCCGGATAGGAGATCGCTTCATTACCGTGCTTGCGGTCGATGAAGTTATCCACCATGCCTGACTGGAGCGGGCCCGGTCGGAACAGGGCCACCAGTGCGATCATGTCTTCGAAGCAGTCGGGGCGCAGCCGCTTGATCAGATCCTTCATGCCACGGGATTCCAGCTGGAATACCGCGGTAGTCTCGTAGCGCTGCAGCAGGTCGAACGACTTCTTGTCATCGATGGGGATGGCGGCGATGTCCACCGGCGGCTTGCCCTCTTTGGCAAGACGCGGGTTTATCATGCCGAGCGCCCAGTCGATGATGGTGAGGGTGCGCAGACCGAGGAAGTCGAACTTCACCAGACCGGCGTACTCCACGTCGTTCTTGTCGAACTGGGTGACCGGGTGATGGCCTTCGTCATCGCAGTAGAGCGGCGCAAAGTCGGTGATCTTGGTGGGCGCGATCACCACGCCACCGGCGTGTTTACCGGCGTTGCGCACCACCCCTTCGAGGCGGCGGGCCATGTCGATGAGGTCTTTGACCTCCTCATCCTGCTCGTAGAGCTCGGGCAGCTTGGGCTCGGCCTCGAATGCCTTGGCGAGCGTCATGCCCGGATCCGGCGGGATCAGCTTGGAGATGCGATCCACAAAGCCGTAGGCGTGGCCCAGCACCCGGCCCACGTCCCGCACCACCGCCTTGGCCGCCATGCTGCCGAAGGTGATGATCTGGGAGACCGCATCCCGGCCATACATCTCGGAGACGTGCTCGATCACCTCGTCGCGTCGGTCCATGCAGAAGTCGACGTCGAAGTCGGGCATGGATACCCGCTCGGGGTTCAGGAAACGTTCGAACAGCAGGTCAAATTCCAGCGGGTCGAGGTCGGTGATCTTGAGGGCGTAGGCCACCAGAGAGCCCGCCCCCGAGCCCCGGCCCGGGCCAACGGGAATGCCGTTGTCCTTGGACCACTGGATAAACTCCATCACGATGAGGAAGTAACCCGGGAAGCCCATCTGGTTGATCACTTTCAGCTCGATGTCGAGACGCTCGTCATACTCGGGACGGCGCTCGGCCCGCACTTGCGGATCCGGGAACAGGAACTCGAGACGCTCCTCCAGACCCTCTTTCGACTTGGCCACCAGAAAATCTTCGGTGGTCATGTCGCCGGTCGGGAAGTTGGGCAGGAAGTACTCGCCAAGACGCACCGTCACGTTGCAGCGCTTGGCGATCTCCACCGTGTTTTCCAGCGCTTCGGGAATGTCGGCAAACAGCTCCGCCATCTCCTCCTGACTGCGCAGGTACTGCTGGGGGCTGTAGCGACGGGGGCGGCGTTTGTCCATCAGGGTATAGCCATCGTGGATGGCAACCCGGATCTCGTGGGCGTCGAAGTCATCGGCGTTGAGGAACACCACCTCGTTGGTGGCGACCACCGGCAGCTCGAACTCGGTGGCGATGGCCACCGCCATGTGCAGGTAGACCTCTTCGTCGGGTCGACCGGTACGCAGCAGTTCGAGGTAGTAGGCATCGGGGAAGTGGGTCTGATAGAAGGCGACACACTGCTCGGTCATCTGCCGGTTGCCCTTGAGCAGGAACTTGCCCACATCCCCCTCGCGCCCGCCGGAGAGGACGATCACCCCCTTGGCATGCTCGGCGAGCCAGCTCTTGTCGATAACCGGGCGCCCCTGCACGTGGCCGCGCTGGTAACCGCGGGAAATAAGCAGGGTGATGTTCTGGTAGCCGTCGTTATCCATGGCGAGCAGGGTGAGACGGAACTGCTCGTCGCCGAGCTCATCGCTCTGCACCCAGAAGTCGGCACCGACGATGGGTTTGATCCCCTTGCCGTGGGCCGCGCCATAGAAGCGCACCAGACCGCACATGTTCATCTGATCGGTCAGCGCCAGCGCCGGCATGTTGTTGGCCGCCGCCGCCCCGACGATGGGGTTGATCTTCTGCAGGCCATCGACCATGGAGAAGTCGGAGTGGACTCGCAGGTGGATAAAACGGGGTTCAGCCATCGTCATCTCCTCTCGCTGCTCAAACTAAATGGCATGGTCTACTCGATCCCCAGTGCGCGGCGCACCGGTTTGAAGCTCTTGCGATATTCGGGCAACGGGCCACGCTCGGCCAGAATGGCGAGGTGCTCAGCGGTCGGATAACCCTTGTGACGGGCAAAACCATACTCGGGATGACGGCTGTCCAGCTCGGTCATCTCCGCATCGCGGGTCACCTTGGCGAGGATCGAGGCGGCGCTGATGGCGGCCACCAGGCTATCGCCCTTGACCACGGCGCGCGCTTCCATCGGCAATGCCGGGCAGCGGTTGCCATCGATAAAGACCAGCTCGGGGGTGACCTTCAACCCCGCCACGGCGCGCTGCATCGCCAGCATGGTGGCATGCAGGATGTTGAGCTCGTCGATCTCCTCCGGAGTGGCGCGACCGATGGCCCAGGCGAGCGCTTTCTCTTTGATCTCGTCAAACAGGGCGAGGCGCTTCTTCTCGGAGAGCTTCTTGGAGTCGTTGAGCCCCGCGATCGGATTGGCGGGATCGAGAATGACCGCAGCGGTGACCACGTCACCCACCAGCGGGCCACGGCCCACTTCGTCCACACCGGCAACCAGCTTGTCGTCAGGAATATCGATCATCATCTTGTAGCCTTGAATCAAAACAGGCCCCGTGGGGCCTGACAGGGGTCGACTGGCGCGGCATCACCGCTCGGAAAACGGATTAACGGGCTGCGCGGCGCAATCGACGGTCCGAAATAGCGTTATCTGCCGAGCAGATCCGCCACCGCATCGGCGGCCTGCGAGTCGGCATTGCAGCGGATCAGCTGGTGCAGCTCGGTGAAGGTGTTGACCAGCGCACTGTTGTCGTGCTCGAAGTACTTGCTCACCTCTTCCACCAGATTCTCCGGGGTGCACTCGTGCTGGATGAGTTCCGGCACCAGCATGCGACCGGCGAGCAGGTTGGGCAGAGAGACAAATTCGGTCTTCACCAGTCGCTGGGCCAGCCAGTAGCTGAACGGCTTGAGCTTGTAGCCCACCACCATCGGCTTTTTCACCAGCATGGCTTCGAGCGCCGCGGTGCCGGAGGCCAGCATCACCACGTCGGCGGCGATCATCGCCTCGCGGCCCTGCCCTTCCAGCAGCACCATGTCGAGACCCGGCGCTACCTCGGCCTTGATGGCCATAAACTGCTCGCGCCGTTTCTGGTTGACCAGCGGCACGATGAAGCCGAGATCCGGATAGCGCACCGTCAGGTGTTTGCACGCCTCGAGAAACAGGGGGGACATAAAGCCCACTTCTGCGGTGCGGCTGCCCGGCAGCACTGCCAGCCAGCGGCGATTGGCATCGATACCGAGATTGCGACGCACGGCAGCCTGATCCGGCACCAGCGGAATATCATCCGCCATGGTGTGACCGACAAAACGGCAAGGGGCGTCGAAGCGGTCGTAGAAGGCTTTCTCGAACGGCAGGAAGGCGAGCACCATGTCGGTGGCGGCCTTGATCTTGTGAATGCGGTTCTGGCGCCAGGCCCACACCGAGGGGCTGACATAGTGAACCGTCTTGATACCGGCGCGGCGCAGTTTCAGCTCCACTCCGATATTGAAATCCGGTGCATCCACGCCGATGAAGATATCGGGCGGATTGGCAATAAAGTGGCGCAGCAGTTCGCGACGGACCTTGAGGATGCGCGGCAGACGGCCCAGCACCTCGGTGATCCCCATGACGGAGAGCTCTTCCATCTCGAACAGCGCCTTGACGCCGAGGGCCTGCATCCGCGGCCCGGCAATCCCTTCGAACTGCGCATCCGGGTAGCGGGCTTGCAGCTCGCGCACCAGACCGGCAGCCAGAATGTCGCCGGAGACTTCTCCGGCGACGATACCGATACGAACCGGATCAGGCACGGATGATCCCGCGCTCGTTATCTTTGAGGAAGTCCACATAGAGCTGGACGGCCGGTTCGGCTTGCGCCATCTCGATCAGCACCGGCAGCACCTCTTCGATGGTCTTGCCGGAGCGGAAGATCTCTTTGTAGGCACGCTTGACGGCAGAGATGGCCTCGGCGCTGAAACCGCGGCGACGCAGACCTTCGGAGTTGACCCCGAACGGCTTGGCGTAGTTGCCGGCGGCCATCACGTAAGGCGGCACGTCCTTGTTCAGGGCGGCGCAGCCACCGACGAAGGCGTGGGAGCCGACGCGGCCAAACTGGTGAATGGCGGAGAGACCACCAAAGATCACGAAGTCACCGATCACCACGTGGCCCGCCAGGGTCGCGTTGTTGGCGAAGATGCAGTTGTCACCGATGATGCAGTCGTGGGCAACGTGAACGTTGACCATGAACAGGTTGCCGCTGCCCACCTTGGTCAGGGATTGATCCTGAATGGTGCCACGGTGGAAGGTGCAGTTCTCGCGAATGACGTTGTTGTCGCCAATCTCGAGGAAGGTGCGCTCACCGGCGTACTTCTTGTCCTGGCAATCCTCACCGATGGAGGTGTGCTGGAAGATCTTGTTGCCGCGACCAATCTTGGTCGGGCCCTTGATCACCACATGGGAACCTACCCAGGTGTTGTCACCGATTTCCACCTCGGCGCCGATGACAGAAAAGGGGCCGATTTCAACCCCTTTACCGATCACGGCAGACTCATGGACGATGGCAGTATCGTGAATGATGGCAGTCTGGTCGATCACGTGTGTTAAACCTCGCGTTTGGCGCACATCAGCTCGGCGGTACAGACCACTTCACCGTCGACGGTGGCGACACCGGTGAACTTGGCAATACCGCGACGCTCTTTCAGGAACTCCACGTCCAGCACCAGCTGATCACCGGGGCCGACCGGGCGCTTGAAGCGAGCGTTGTCGATTGAGGCAAAATAATAGAGTTCGTTGGGAGACGGCTTGCCCACCATGGTAAAGGCCAGGATACCGGTGGCCTGTGCCATCGCTTCCAGGATCAGTACGCCCGGGAACACCGGCTTGGCCGGGAAGTGCCCCTGGAAGATCGGCTCGTTGAACGAGACGTTCTTGATGGCGCGCAGGGTTTTGCGCTCATCGCTGATCTCGTAGTCGTCTACACGATCCACCATCAGAAACGGATAACGGTGGGGCAGCAGATCCATGATTTCCTGGATACCCAGGCTCTTCTTTTCAGTAGTCAAAACAGTACCCTATACCAATCGTGATTATTCTTGATCCAGCTTCTTCTCAAGCTTGCTTAACCGCTTGTGCATCTCTTCGATACGCATCACCCGGGCGGCGGTCTTGCGCCACTCTTTATTGGTTTGCAGAGGGATGCCGGAAGAGTAGACACCGGGCTCGGTAATGGGTCGCATCACCATGGCCATACCGGTGACGGTGGCCTGGTCGCAGATCTCCATATGCCCGTTAAAGACGGAAGCGCCGCCAATGATACAGTATTTGCCGACCTTGAGACTACCAGCCATCACGGTGGAGCCCGCCACGGCGGTGCCGTAACCGATCTCCACGTTGTGGGCGATCTGGCACTGGTTGTCGATGATGACGTTGTCAGCGATGCGGGTATCTTCCAGCGCACCGCGGTCAATGGTGGTACAGGCACCGATCTCGACCCGGTTGCCAATGGTCACGCCGCCGAGCTGGGGGATCTTGATCCACTCGCCACGCTCGTTGGCATAACCGAAACCATCGGCCCCGATCACTGTGCCGGATTGAACCAGACAGTCGGTGCCCATGGTCACATTGTGATAGAGGGTGACGTTGGCCCACAGCCGGGAGCGGGCTCCCAGCCGGGTATTTTTGCCAACAAAACAGCCCGGGCCAATGCGTACATCGTCACCCAGCACGACGCCGGATTCGATCACTGCATTGGCGCCGATGGCCACTCTCTCGCCCAGTTGCACGTCAGCCGCGATAACGGCACTCGGATGAATATCCGTGGCCGGCTGCGGGGTGGTGTCCAGCAGTTGGGCTACCCGGGCAAAGCCCACATAGGGGTCTTTGAGCACCAGGGCATTGGTGGGACAAAATGGCAGATCCGCTTCTGTAATGAGCACGGCGGTCGCCTTGCTCTGCTCCAGATAGTGCCGGTACTTTTTGTTGGACAGGAAGGTGATATCCCCCTCCCCGGCCTTTTCCAGTGTCGCTACCTTGCGGATTTCCAGGGTTCCGTCGCCATGGACCTGGGCCCCCAGTTGCTGGGCCAGCTGTGCGAGAGTGAATGCCATCAATTAGTTGCTCTTGCTTACCTGAGAAATAACCTGGCCGGAGATGTCCAGCTTGCTGGCGGCATACGGGGCGGCATTGCGCTCCAGCACCAGATCGTAACCATTGCTCTTGGCGATGGAATCGATGGCAGCCTGCACCTTGGTCAGGATCTTGTTGCGCTCTTCGGACTGACGGCGACCGTTGTCCTGTTCAAACGCCTGACGCTTCTGGTTGAACTCCATCTGCAGCTTGGCCAGCTTCTCCTGGTTCTGCTTCTTCTGCTCGGCGCTCATGAAGGCTTCATCCTTGCGGAACTTCTCGACCAGCTTCTGGCCTTCCTGTTCCAGCTTCTGCAGCTCACGCATGCGCGGCTCGAATTCACCTTTCAGCTTGGCTGCAACGGCTTCACGCTGGGGCAGCTTTTGGAAGACTTCGCCCATATCCACCACGGCGATCTTGGTCTCAGCGAAGGCAGAACCCATGCCGGCAGCCATCAGTGCAAAGCTCAAACCAGCTACTTTCAACGCTTTATTCACACTTACTCCTTGTTCCCTCATGGCGAGGGCTACCTGATTTACCCGATTATGCAAGCGGCGTTAGGACCGTCTTGTTACCTGGTGAGGCACGCATACCGCGCGTCCCATCATTGAAGACCCCCACCGCATGGGTGGGGGTGAAACTCTGCTTAGAAAGTACGACCGATGTTGAAGGAGAAGAACTCGGTGCGATCCCCTTCGTATTTCTTGATTGGTTGTGCCAGGGCAAACACCAACGGGCCCATCGGCGAGAGCCACTGCAGGGAGACACCGGCAGAGACCCGGATATTGCCCGGGCTGGAGTAGTCCTGGCTCAAGTAGTTGCAATTAGAACTGGCGGTACAGGGATATGCCCCGTTGGCAAAATCAGTGCTCCAGACGGTACCAGCATCCATAAAGATGGTGGAACGGATCTGCGGACGATAGGTCTCGGAAACGAACGGGGTCGGGAACACCAGCTCCAGTGACGCAACAGCCAGGGCGTTGCCGCCCACCGAGGTATCAGAACCCTCGTAACTGCCAGTCTCGCAAGGTTGATTGCCGGTACAAGTCCCTGAGCCCGGCTTGGTGTAGGTCTTGTAGATCGCCTTGGGACCAATGGTGTTGCTCTTGAAGCCACGTACCGTATCGAAACCACCGGCATAGTAGTTCTCGAAGAACGGCAGCATGGAGTCATCGCCATAGCCGTTACCGTAGGAGACGCGCCCCTTGCCGATCATCACCCAGTTATGATCCGCATCGAGCGGGAAGTAGTGGGCATCTTCGGCGGAGAGCTTGTAGTACTGCAGCTCCATGCCCGGCACGGTCACCTTGGCGTTGATACGCTGACGATCACCGGCGGTCGGGAACATCCCCTTGTTCAGGGTGGAGCGGGTCCAGCCAGCGGTCACATCGACGGTCACGAAGTCGAGGTTGGCGCCATCCTGTGAATAGAGATTCCAGAACTGATCCATCTGCACCGACTGGCGGTTGTCGTTCCACTGATCCCAGCAATAGGTATTGCCATCGCTATCCGGGTTGTCCTTCAGACACTCCTGATAGTTCTGGGCATTGAACGACGGACGGCTCAGCTTGGTGCTCTCGATACCGGTACTGAAGTCGAGACGGTTGAACTCGTTGACCGGGAAGCCGCTGGAGAGACGGAAACCGATGGTTTCGTTCTCGTAATCGACGATATCGGCATCATCGGCGCGGAACTGGTTGTAGTAGACCCGACCACCCAGGCTGACACCATCCACGGTGAAGTAGGGGTCGTTGTAGCTCAGGTCAACGTTCTTGGAGTAGTCGTTGGTGCTGGCGTTGATGGAGACCTTTTTACCGGTACCCATAAAGTTGTCCTGGGAGATCCCCGCCTGCAGGCTCAGACCCGATTCGGTACCGTAACCGATACCGGCGTTGATGGAGCCTGCTGGCTGCTCCTTGACCTTGAAGTCGAGGTCAACCAGGTCATCGTTGCCCGGCACCCGCTTGGTGTCCACTTCGACGCTCTCGAAGTAGCCAAGGCGGTTGAGACGGCTCTTGGACTGCTCGATGTTGTCGGAGGAGAGCCAGGTGCCTTCCATCTGACGCATCTCGCGACGCAGCACCTGATCTTCGGTGGTGGCGTTACCGCTGAAGTTGATGTTGCGCACATAGACACGGGGGCCCGGCTCAACGTTGACGATCAGCTCCACTTCCTTGGTCTTGTCATTGACCTGCGGGAAGGTGACCACTTTCGGATAGGCGTAGCCGTAACGGCCGAGGAACTTGGAGAGCACCTCTTCGGTATGAGTCACCTGACTGGCGGAGTAGGTGCTGCCGGCAGCGATCGGGATCAATCCCTTCATCTCGCCACCGCGATCGATCAGGTCACCCTTGAGCTGGACACCGGAGACCTTGTACTGATCCCCTTCCTTGATGTTGAGGGTGACGTAGACGCCCTTCTTGTCGGGGGTCATGGAGACCTGGGTAGACTCCTGCTGGAAGCGGATATAGCCGCGGTCCATGTAGTAGGAGCGCAGGGTCTCGATATCACCGGCCAGCTTCTGCTTCTGATAGCGCTGATCGGCGGTGAAGTTCCACCAGGGCACTTCGTCGCGCAGGGAGAGCTGGGCAATCAGTTTGTCTTCCGGGAAGACGCTGTTGCCGACGATGTTGATCTGCTGGATCTTGGCCGCTTCCCCTTCCACGAAGGTGAACTTGAGGTCGACCCGGTTGCGCGGCAACGGGGTGACGATGGCCTTGACCTTGGCGGAGTATTTACCCACGCCATAGTAGAAATCTTCCAGTCCCTTCTCGAGGGAGGTGAGCACGGTGCGATCCAGCGGATCGCCCACACGGATACCGGAGGACTCCAGACTCTGGGTCAGTTGCTCCTCTTTGATATCCTTGTTGCCGGCAAACTCGATGCTGGAGATGGTCGGACGCTCCTTGACCATCACCTGCAGCACCTGGCCGTCACGGTAAACCTTCACATCCTCGAAGTTACCCGAGGCATAGAGCTTTTTGATGGCGCTGGCCAGAGCCACGGAGTCGACGGTATCACCGACCCGGATCGGCAGGTTCAACAGTGCGGCACCCAGGGTCACCCGTTGCAGACCTTCGACCTGGATATCTTGCACCACAAAAGAGGCAGGGGCCGCCTGGGCCAGGAAACTGGCACCCAGCAGGCAACTCAACACCAATGCTTTTTTAACAGCCATTTTGTTCTTATGTGTCCTTGTTGATGCTCTGGCCTCAGAGGCGAGCGAAATCGTTAAACAGCGCAATGCCCATCAATAACATCAGAATGGCGGCGCCGATCCTGAAACCCACTTCCTGTATTTTCTCTGATACCGGCTTGCCGGTGACCGCTTCGATCAGGAAATAGACCAGATGGCCACCATCGAGCACCGGCAGGGGGAACAGATTGATAATCCCCAGGTTGACGCTGATCAGCGCCAGAAAACTCAAGAAATAGACCAGACCATAGTCGGCACTGCTGCCGGCGCCCTTGGCAATGGAGATGGGGCCGCTCAGGTTGTCCAGCGACACTATGCCAGCTACCAGCTTGCCGATCATGTCAAAGGTGAGCGTGATCAGGCTCCAGGTCTTGTCCGCGCCATGCCACAGCGCCTGCAAAGGCCCATACTGTAACAGAATTCGATATTCATCCGGTAATGGAACCAGTTGCGGCGAGAGACCGACGAATCCAACCAGCTTGCCCTGCACCTTGCGGCTATCCGGGGTCAGGGTCACGTTGAGATCACTGTTGTTGCGCTCAACCACCACTTGCAGGGGTTCGCCCGGTGCCTGCTGCACCAGCTCGACAAACTGGGCCCACGCGGTAATAGGCTGATCGCCGACCTGTTTGATACGGTCACCGACCTGCAGCCCCGCCTTTTCACTGGCACTCTTGGCCACCACGGCAGCCACGACTGGCAGCACTTTGCCACTCAGGGGGACAATTCCCAAGCTGCCGATGGGCGACTCTTTATCCGGATCGAAGGTCCAGCCGGTCAGCGACAAGGTTTTATCGGTGGCATAGCTGGTATTGGGTGCCTGCACCTTGAGAGTCACAGCATCATCACCCAGATGGCTGATAAGGGCGTAAGTGACGCTCTCCCAGTCACCGGTCTGCTCATCGCCGACCCCGACAATCTCCATCCCCGGCAGCACACCCGCCTCGGCAACGATGGATGCCGGACGCACTTCACCGATCACCGGCTTGACGCTCGGCACCCCGATGATAAACATCAGCCAGAGGGCAAACAGGGCAAACACGAAGTTGGCCATGGGGCCTGCGGCGACAATCGCCATCCGCGCCCAGACACTCTTGTGGTTGAAGGCATACTGCTCGTCACCGGGCTTGAGTTCATCGACCCGGCCATCGAGCATCTTGACGTAACCACCGAGGGGGATCAGCGCCAGCACATATTCGGTGCCATCCTTACCCATCCGGCGCCAGATCGCCTTGCCAAAACCGATGGAGAAGCGCTCAACCTTGACGCCACAACGACGGGCCACCCAGAAGTGACCAAACTCGTGCACCGCGACCAGCAGGCCCAGCGCAACAACAAAGGCACCGATATTCCACAACACACCGCCCATCAGCCAAGCTCCTCAATCAAAGTGTGAGCACGGGCTCTTGCCGCACCGTCCAGGGCAAACAGATCATCGAGCGAGCCGACGGCGCTGCTCTCCAGCGCCAGCATTACCGCCTCGTTGATCCGGGCAATATCCATAAAGCCGATGCGCCCGGCCAGGAAGGCGGCAACCGCCTCCTCGTTGGCCGCATTGAGCGCAGTGGTCGCCGCTTGTCCCTTCTGGCAGGCATTGATGGCCAGCGCCAGACAGGGGTAGCGATCATAATCAGGCCGGATAAAGCTGAACTCTCCGACACTGAAGAAATCCAAAGGTTCCACACTGGAGGGGATGCGATTGGGATAAGCCAGCGCATGGGCGATGGGGGTACACATATCCGGATTGCCAAGCTGGGCCAGCACGGAGCCATCCTTGTACTGCACCATGGAGTGGATCACCGACTGCGGGTGGATCACCACCTGGATCTGCTCGGGCGCCGCATTGAACAGCCAGCGCGCCTCGATGTACTCCAGCCCCTTGTTGATCATGGTGGCGGAGTCGACCGAAATCTTGGCCCCCATCGACCAGTTGGGATGCGCGATGGCCTGCGCCGGCGTCACCTTGGCCAGCTCGCTGATCTCGGTGTAACGGAACGGGCCGCCGGAACCGGTCAGCAAAATCTTGCTGATCCCCGCCGCCGCCAGATCGCAAAAACCGGGCTGGCGCTGCACGGCGGTCGGCAGACACTGGAAGATGGCATTGTGTTCGCTGTCGATGGGCAGCAGCTCGGCGCCATGCTCGCGCACGGCCTCCATGAAGAAAGCACCGGACATCACCAGCGCCTCCTTGTTGGCCAGCAAAATACGCTTGCCGGCACGTACCGCGGCCATGGTCGGGGCCAGTCCGGCCGCACCGACGATGGCGGCCATCACGCTATGGGCGTCGGGGTGAGCGGCAACCTCGCAAAGGGCTGCTGCACCAGACATGACCCGGGTCGCACTGCCGTGCGCTTTCAGACGGGCAGCCAGTTCACGGGCGGCATCCTCATCGACCATCACGGCAAAACGGGGGGAGAATTCGAGGCAGTCCCGCAACATGGCATCCACGTTGCGGGCGGCGGTCAACGCCAACACTTGCCAACTGCCCGGGTTATGGCGCAGCACTTTCAAGGTACTCTGACCAATGGAGCCGGAGGCCCCCAGAATAACCAGTGACTTGTGCATCAAAACTCCTGACTGAGTAGCAGATAACTGAGCAGAAACACCGGCAGGGCGGCGGTCAGGCTGTCGATCCGGTCGAGAATGCCGCCATGACCCGGCAGCAGGGTGCCGGAGTCCTTGATGCCCGCTTCGCGCTTGAACATGCTTTCGGTCAGATCGCCGAGTACGGAGGCAAGCACCGCCAGCAGAGAGCAAAACAGCACGGTGATCATCTTGGCAGGAACAAATCCCATCGACCAGGTAACGCCGATGGCCAGCAGGCTGGCGGTAAAGAGGCCGCCGCACATTCCTTCGATGGTTTTGCCCGGACTCACAGCCGGTGCCAGCTTGTGCTTACCGAACGCCTTGCCGAAAAAATACGCGCCAGAATCTGCCGCCCAGACCAGTCCCATCACGAACAACAGGATCCAGGCGCCCATCATGGGGTCATGGTAAAAGTTGTAACCACGGATGGCGACCAGCGACCAGAAGAAGGGAACCAGGGTCACCAGACCAAACAGCGACTTGAGCCAGATAGACTCTTTCCACAGCTTGGCGCTCTGGGGATAACGCAACACCAGCAGCAGACCCAGCAGCCACCAGCTTACCGCGGTCCAGAGCACGCCCATCACCAGGGGGTGCAGGTGAGGCGTCCAGAGTTGCTCCACCGGCAGCCAAAAGAGGCTGGCACCGAGCAACAGACAAAATACGATGGGCAACCATTGCTGCGGAGCAGCAGAGACAAACCCACTCCATTCGCGACTGGCCAACAAAAACACCAGCGCAGCCAACAGGGCAAAAAATTTCAATGGCAGAAAGAAGAGCGCCCCCAACACCAGGGGGATCAACATCAAAGCAGTAATAATTCGTTGTTTTAGCAAAAGAAACCTCTCTCTTGGGAGCGGGGTTTAGCCGGTCTGCTGCTCGGCGATCAATTCCCGTATCTGTTCACCCGTGCAACCGAAGCGACGCTCGCGGGCAACGAAAGAGGCGACAGCCTCACTGAACTCGGCCTCGTTGAAATCGGGCCACAATACCGGGGTAAAATAGAGCTCGGCATAGGCGAGCTGCCATAACACAAAGTTGCTGATGCGATGATCGCCACCGGTGCGGATCAACAGGTCCACGGGTGGCAGATCGGCCATGCAAACCTCGCGGGTCAACATGGATTCATCAATGTCGTCAGCGGCCAGTTCACCGGCCGCCACTGCTTTAGCCAGCTTGCGGGCCGCCTGGGCGATATCCCACTGGCCGCCATAGTTGGCCGCAATGTTCAGGGTCAACCCCTTGTTATTGGCGGTCAAGGCTTCCGCCTTGGCGATTTTGGCCTGCAACCGCTCACTAAAGCGAGCAGTATCGCCAATCACCTTGAGCCGGATCCCGTTGTTGTGCAGTTTCTGCACCTCACGACCCAGCACTGTGATGAACAGTTCCATCAAGGCACTGACCTCCCCTTCCGGGCGGCGCCAGTTCTCGCTGGAGAATGCAAACAGGGTCAATGCCTCGATCTTGGCACGCGCAGCAAAGGTAACGGCCTCGCGCACTGACTTGACGCCCGCCTTGTGGCCATAAACCCGCATCTTGCCTCGGTTCTGGGCCCAGCGACCGTTACCATCCATGATGATGGCGACGTGACGGGGTAAAGACGAGTTGGCACAATCACCCAACGCAGCCAAAAGCGACATGTAATTCTCCCACAAAGACAAAAGCGCCGTGCAGGGGCACTACACGGCGCTCGTAATATACCTTTCAGACGGTTAGATTTCCATTAGCTCCTTCTCCTTTACGGCAAGGGCCTCATCGACCAGCTTGACGTAGGAGTCGGTCAGCTTCTGGATCTCTTCCTGGGCACGACGGTCGTCATCCTCGGAGATCTCTTTGTCCTTCAGCAGCGCTTTCAGGTCGGCGTTGGCGTCACGACGGATGTTGCGCACGGCAACACGGGCGTTTTCCGCTTCGGCACGGACGATCTTGGTCAGATCGCGACGGCGCTCTTCGGTCAGCGGCGGCAGCGGCACGCGCAGGGTCTGGCCATTGCTGGACGGGTTCAGGCCCAGATCGGAGGTCAGGATCGCCTTCTCTACCGCCTGGATCATGGAGCGGTCAAAAATGGAGATGGAGAGGGTGCGAGCATCTTCTGCCACGACGTTGGCCAACTGTTTCAGCGGAGTGGCTGCACCGTAGTACTCAACCTGGATGCCGTCGAGCAGGCTCGGGTGAGCGCGGCCGGTACGGATCTTGGACATTTGGGTCTTGAGCGCTTCTACGCTCTTGCCCATACGGTCCTTGGCGTCGTTTTTAATCTCGTTGATCACAGTGGTTTTCCTTTTGGCGAACGAGCCGCTACACGGCCCGTGTCTATCTTATTTACTGACGTGATGGATAGGATAAGAGCGCCAGGTGGCTCACTTTTATCTTATTTACCAACGTGGTGGATCAGAGTGCCTTCCGGTTCACCCATGACAACCCGGCGCAGGGCACCCGGTTTGTTCATGTTGAACACGCGGATCGGCAGATCATGGTCACGTGCCAGGGTAAAGGCAGCAAGATCCATCACCTTGAGCTCTTTTTCAAGAACTTCATCATAACTCAGTTCATGATACAGCACGGCATCCGGATTCTTGACCGGATCTTCGTTGTATACACCATCAACCTTGGTGGCTTTGAGCACCACGTCAGCTTCGATCTCGATCCCGCGCAGGCAAGCCGCAGAATCGGTAGTGAAGAAGGGGTTGCCGGTACCGGCAGAGAAGATAACGACTTTGCCAGCACGCAGCTGGCTGATTGCCTCGGCCCAGCTGTAGGAGTCGCAGACGCCTTGCAGGGAGATGGCAGACATCAGACGGGCATTCACATAAGCACGATGCAGGGCATCACGCATGGCCAGACCGTTCATCACGGTTGCCAGCATACCCATGTGGTCGCCCACCACGCGGTTCATGCCCGCTTTGGCAAGACCGGCACCACGGAACAGGTTGCCGCCACCGATGACCAGACCGACCTGAACACCCAACTCAACCAGTTCTTTGATCTCTTGGGCCATCCGCTCCAGCACCGCCGGATCAATGCCGAAACCCTCGGATCCTTGCAGGGCTTCACCACTCAACTTCAGAAGAACACGTCTGTATGCAGGTTTGGGATTGGTACTCATGTCACTGATTCCTGGTCATATAAAGACCGCGACATAAGTCGCGGTCTGGGGAAACGGAAAAACCGGTTCGATTAGGCCTTTTGAGCGGCCGCGATTTGGGCTGCAACTTCAGCAGCGAAATCGGTCTCTTGCTTCTCGATGCCTTCGCCCACTTCGAAACGGGTGAAGGAGACAACGTCAGCGCCTTCTTTCTTCAGCAGCTCGGCAACGGTCATGGAAGGATCTTTCACGAACGGTTGACCAGTCAGGGAAACCTCACCGGTGAACTTCTTCATGCGGCCTTCAACCATCTTCTCGGCGATCTCTTTCGGCTTGCCGGAGTTGATGGCGATGTCGATCTGGATTTCGCGCTCTTTGGCAACGACTTCAGCAGACACGTCTTCAGGCTTGACGAATTGCGGGCTGTTGGCAGCAACGTGCATGGCCAGATCTTTGGCCAGCTCGGCAGAACCACCGGTCAGCTTGGTGATAACACCAATGCGGGAACCGTGAACGTAGGTACCCAGGTTGTCACCTTCAACCAGCATCACGCGACGCAGGTTCATGTTCTCACCGATCTTGGCGATCAGGTTGGTGATGGTCAGCTCGACGGATTCGCCGTTACCGAAGTCAGCGGCTTTCAGCGCGTCAACGTCAGCAATTTTCTGGGTCGCAGCGATGTCAGCGATCTTCTGGCCCATTGCCATGAAGCTGGCATCTTTGGCGACGAAGTCGGTTTCGCTGTTCAGCTCGATCATGACGGCAACGTTGCCTTCGGTGCGAGCAAAGATAACGCCTTCAGCGGCGATACGGCCAGCTTTCTTGGCGGCTTTGGCCTGACCGGATTTGCGCATGTTCTCAATTGCCAGCTCGATATCACCAGCAGCTTCTTCCAGTGCTTTTTTGCAATCCATCATGCCAGCGGCAGTGCGCTCGCGCAGTTCTTTTACCAGGGCGGCAGTAACGTTAGCCATGTCCAGTATCCTCGGTCTTGAATTGACAAGAAACAGGGGCCACAAGGGCCCCTGCTAACCAATTACATCAGCTTGGTTAATAAGGGCTTTACAGTCCTTATCAATTACTCAGCTTCAACGAAGCCATCTTGTTCGGCTTGAACAACGATGTCCTGAGCGCGAGCTTCCAGTACGGTGTCAGCAGCAGCATTCAGGTACAGCTGTACGGCACGGATAGCGTCGTCGTTACCCGGGATGACATAGTCAACGCCGTCCGGGTTGGAGTTGGTATCAACGATGGAAACTACCGGGATACCCAGGTTGTTGGCTTCTTTGATAGCGATATGCTCGTGGTCGGCATCGACAACGAACAGAACGTCAGGCAGGCCGCCCATGTTCTTGATACCACCCAGGCTCTTCTCCAGCTTTTCCATTTCGCGAGTACGCATCAGCGCCTCTTTCTTGGTCAGCTTGTCGAAGGTACCGTCCTGGCTCTGGGTTTCCAGATCTTTCAGGCGCTTGATAGACTGACGAACGGTTTTCCAGTTGGTCAGCATACCGCCCAGCCAGCGGTGGTTTACATAGAACTGGTCGCAACGCTCAGCGGCTTCTTTGACGGCTTCAGACGCGGCACGCTTGGTACCTACGAACAGTACCTTGCCTTTCTTGGCAGCTACGGAGCTGATGAAGTTCATGGCATCGTCAAACAACGGAACGGTTTTTTCCAGGTTGATGATGTGAACCTTGCTGCGGGCACCGAAGATGTAGGATTTCATTTTCGGGTTCCAGTAACGAGTCTGGTGACCGAAGTGAACGCCGGCTTGCAGCATGTCGCGCATAGAAACTTTAGCCATTTTATACCTCTGTATGGGGTTAGGCCTCCACACATCCCATATAACCGACCTGTTAAGGCACCCCGGTATATGTGTCGATGTGTGTGTGTTATTGATTAAGGGTGATGAAATGGTGGACGCAAGTTCCCCATTCCGGCGCGCTTTATACCATAACTTTGCTCAGGACACCACCGGCCGACACCCGAAACGGGTGTAAATATGGATCCCGCCAGAGGATGCTGCGACGCTGATTTGACGTTGTGATGACAATCACACTGGAAGTACGCGGGGGTTGCGGATAAAATTTTGCCCTGATTGCAAACGCATCTATTTTTCATTACCTGTCCTGTCTGCCCTCGCAGGCCCAGCGGCAGGCCGCAAGAGAGATCCCATGTCCATTAAAATCAAGACACCGGAAGAGATTGAAAAGATGCGCGTTGCCGGCCAATTGGCCGCCGATGTGCTGGTCATGATTGCGCCCCATGTCAAAGCTGGCGTCACCACTGACGAACTGAACACCCTCTGCCACGACTATATGGTCAACGTACAACAGGCGGTTCCGGCTCCGCTCAACTACCACGGCTTCCCCAAATCCATCTGCACCTCGGTGAACGATGTGATCTGCCACGGTATCCCGAATCACAAGAAGCTGCGCGATGGCGACATCATCAACCTGGATATCACCGTCATCAAGGATGGCTACCACGGCGATACCTCGGCCATGTTCATCGTGGGGGAAACCACCCCGCTGCGCCGCCAGCTCTGCAAAGTGGCGCAAGAGAGCCTCTATGCAGCCATCAAGACGGTGCGTCCGGGTGCCTGCATTACCGAGATTGGCGCCGTTATTCAGCCCATCGTCGAGAAGGCCGGTTTCTCCGTGGTGCGTGACTACTGCGGTCACGGCATCGGTGCCGAGTTCCACGAAGAGCCGCAGATCCTCCACTACCGCAACAGCGGCAAGCTGGAGCTGAAAGCGGGCATGTGCTTCACCATCGAGCCCATGGTCAACAGCAAGAAGTATCACTGCAAGGTCAATCCGAAGGATGGCTGGACCGTGACCACCAAGGATGGCGGCGACTCCGCCCAGTGGGAGCACACCCTGCTGGTGACCGAGGATGGCTGCGAGGTGCTCACCCTGCGCCCCGATGACACTATCGACCGCTTCATCAAACACAGCTAACATCGAACCCCGGCCCTGAACTTCCAAAGCGCCGGGGTTTTTACTTCTGTTTCAGCCATTTGCCTGCCACTGTGTGTGAGATGCCATGGACGCCAGCCTGCTTTCCCCCCATTTGTTACCCGATGACCAGCTCACTCGCGACAACTGCAAAGAGTACCTGAGCCGCTTTCTCGGCTGGCTGCACGCCCGTTTCGATGCCGGTGACAACATCATCGAGCTGGTCGCCACCCGCTCCGAGTACATGGATCAGCTGCTCTGCCGCCTCTGGCAGAAGTTCGGCTTTGACAAGAGCGACCTCACCCTCATCGCGGTGGGGGGCTATGGCCGCGGCGAGCTGCACCCCCACTCCGATATCGACCTGCTGATCCTCTATGACGGCGACGAGCTGGACGAGGTGCTGGGGCTGCGGATCGGCGAGTTCATCACCTTGCTGTGGGATCTCAAGCTGGAGGTGGGTCAGGCGGTGCGCAACGTGGCGGAGTGCCTCGAGCAGGGGCGCGCCGATATCACGGTGGCCACCAACCTCATCGAGGCGCGCTATATCACCGGTCGCAAAGAGGGCTTCCGGCAACTGAAAGAGGCCACCGGCCCCCAGCACTTCTGGCCGAGCGAAGCCTTCTTTCGCGCCAAACGGCAGGAGCAGGCGGAGCGCCATCAGCAGTTTCTCGGCACCGCCTACAAGCTGGAGCCCGATCTCAAGAGCAATCCGGGCGGCCTGCGGGATATTCAAACCCTCGCCTGGGTCGCCCGCCGCCACTTTGGCGCCACCACCTTGTTCGAGATGACCAGCCACGGCTTTCTCAACCGCGCCGAGTATCGTGAGCTGCTCGACTGCCAGAATTTTCTCTGGAAGGTGCGTTTCGCCCTGCACATGGCCATCAACAAGGGGGACAACCGCCTGCTGTTCGATCGCCAGCGCACCGTGGCCCAGATGCTGGGGTTCGAGGGGGAAGGCAACACCCCGGTCGAGCAGATGATGAAGCGCTTCTACCAGACGGTGCGGCGGGTCTCCGAACTCAACGAGATGCTGCTGCAGCTGTTTGACGAGGCGATCCTCGGCAACACCGCCATGGATGTGCGCCGCCTCTCCGACGAGTTCCAGCTCCGTGGCCGCCTCATCGATGCGGTGGATGCGGAGCTGTTTACCCGTGAACCGGCCGCTATCCTGCGCCTCTTCTATCAGATGGCCCAGCATCCCGAGATTGCGGGCATCCACTCGGCCACCTTGCGCCAACTGCGCGAGGCGCGCCGCAAACTCAACTGCTGGTTGCAGGACTTGCCTGACTGCCGTCGCCTCTTTATGGCGCTGCTGCGCCACCCCAACGGCATCGGCCTGCCGCTCACCCTGATGCACAAATACGGCATCCTCGCCGCCTATCTGCCGCAGTGGAACCTCATCGTCGGCCAGATGCAGTTCGACATGTTCCACGCCTACACGGTGGATGAGCACACCCACCGGCTGCTCAAGAACATTCATCAGTTTCCCAATCCGGCCAGTCGCCAGAGCCACCCGCTCTGCCACGAGGTCTTCACCCGGCTGCGCAAACCGGAGCTGCTCAGCATCGCCGCCCTGTTCCACGACATCGCCAAGGGGCGGCGCGGCGATCACTCGGAACTCGGCGCCGTCGATGCGCTGGAGTTCTGCCAGCTGCACGGTCTGGATCGCTACGAGAGCCGACTGGTCGCCTGGCTGGTGCGCCACCATCTGCTGATGTCGGTTACCGCCCAGCGCCGCGATATCTATGACCCCGACGTGGTCACCGACTTTGCCCAGAAGGTGCGCGACGAGCAGCATCTCGACCTGCTCTACTGCCTCACCGTGGCCGATATCTGCGCCACCAACGATACCCTGTGGAACGACTGGAAGGGCACCCTGCTGCGGGAGCTCTACTTCGCGACCCAGAAGGCGCTGCGCCAGGGGTTGGAGAACCCGCCCGACATGCGGCTGCGCATTCGCGAAAACCAGCGTCAGGCCAAGCAACTGCTGGCACAACGGGATGTATCGGAAGAGGCGATCAACCAGCTCTGGGCCGATTTCAAGGCCGACTACTTCCTGCGTCACAGCCCGGAGCAGATCGCCTGGCACTGCCGCCACATCATCGAGCATGGCGACAATCCGGCGCCGCTGGTGATCATCGGCAAACACCCGACCCGCGGTGGCAGCGAGGTGTTTATCTACTGCCGCGATACCCCGAATCTGTTTGCGACCGTGGCCTCGGCGCTGGATCAGAAGAACCTCAACATCCACGACGCCCAGATCATGAACTCGCGCAGCAACTATGTGCTCGATACCTTCGTGGTGCTGGAGCCGAGCGGCGAACCCATCAGCCCCAACCGCACCGCCACCATCAAGAAGGCGCTGGAGAAGGCGCTGCAGGAGCCGGGCAAGCTGGTGCTGCGCAACAAGCCGCTGTCGCGGCGCCACCGCCAGTTCAGCGTGCCGACCCGGGTGGTCTTCCTGCCCCATAAAGGGGAGAGCCGTCACACCCTGATGGAGCTGACTGCCCTCGATACCCCCGGCCTGCTGGCGCGGATCGGTGCCGTTTTCCAGCAGTGCGGGCTGTCGCTGCACGCCGCCAAAATCGCCACTTTCGGTGAGAGGGTCGAGGACTTTTTCAGCCTGACCAGCCTCGATGGCGAGCCATTGACCGCCGAGCAGCAAAAACAGCTGGAAGAGCGACTGGTACACCAGCTCAATCCCCAGCAGTCGGTACTGGATTAAGCGAAGAGTGATTCGAAAGAGGCTGGTTGTCGGGCGTTTTTTGCCATGCCAAACAACTGGTTGGCGCACACCGGATGAAGAAATGGCCGCTGGCCGGAAGAATTCCGGTCAACCCCTTAAAAACAGTCGGAAAAGTGTGATACAACAAACAGAATTTTTTAAAGGAAACCTGTCATGACCGAGTTGCAACAGATCATTGAAGCGGCCTTCGAGCGCCGCGACACCATTACTCCGGGCTCCGTGGATAGCGCCACCAAGTCCGCCATCCTGCAAGCCATCGACCTGCTGGACTCCGGCAAGGCGCGGGTTGCCGAGAAGATCGCCGGTGAGTGGGTTGTCCATCAGTGGTTGAAGAAAGCGGTACTGCTCTACTTCCGCATCAACGACAACGGCATCATCAAGGGCGACGATGCCCAGTACTACGACAAGGTTCCCCTCAAGTTCTCCAACTACACCGCCGAGCAGTTCAAGGAAGCGGGTGTGCGCGTGGTGCCGCCGGCAACAGCCCGCAAAGGCTCCTTTATCGCCCCCAATACCGTGCTGATGCCCTCCTATGTCAACATCGGCGCCTTCGTTGACGAAGGTACCATGGTCGATACCTGGGCCACTGTCGGCTCTTGCGCCCAGATCGGTAAGAACGTCCACCTCTCCGGCGGCGTCGGCATCGGCGGCGTACTGGAACCGCTGCAGGCCAACCCGACCATCATCGAAGACAACTGCTTTATCGGTGCCCGCTCCGAAGTGGTTGAAGGGGTCATCGTCGAGGAAGGTTCCGTCATCTCCATGGGCGTCTTCATCGGCCAGTCCACCCGCATCTATGACCGCGAAACCGGCGAGATCCACTACGGCCGCGTACCGGCTGGCTCCGTGGTCGTCTCCGGCTCCCTGCCCTCCAAGTGCGGCAAGTACAGCCTCTACGCGGCGGTGATCGTCAAGAAGGTCGATGCCAAGACCCGTGCCAAAGTCGGCATCAACGCCCTGCTGCGCTCCATCGACGAGTAATCAGCATTGCTGTGATGAAAAGGGCGCCTGATGGCGCCCTTTTGATTTTGGCGCCCCTGTCACAGGCAAGCCATGAGGCATCGGTTAAGATGGATGGGACAGGATCGTTTCAAACCGAGGAAGCCTGATGTACGAGAATCTGAAGAGCCTGGGGATCCAGGATCCCGCCTCCGTCGACAGCTATACCCTGCGCCAGGAGGCCAACCACGACATCCTCAAGATCTACTTCAAGAAGCAGAAGGGCGAGTTCTTCGCCAAGAGTGTCAAATTCAAGTATCCCCGCCAGCGCAAGACCATGCTGGTCGACTCCGGTACCCATGAGTACAAGGATGTCACCGAGATCAACGCCAACCTCAAATATGTGGTGGATGAGCTGGACAACCTGACCCAGGGCGTCCATCAGCAGGCCGACCCGGACATCAAGCAGAAGATCCTGCGCGACCTGCGCCATCTGGAAAAAGTGGTACAGAACAAGATCAGCGAAATCGAACGGGATCTGGAGAAACTCTAATCCCCTCGACTCGACAAAAGAGCGCCCAGGTGGCGCTCTTTTTATTGGCTGATTACTGGATGACTTTATCTGGCTATAAGGTTGATCTGGTGATGGTGTGCGATAAGGCGCCGCGAGGCACACCAG
>OEQV01000025.1_pt1 | contig 41966 bp, 41 predicted proteins | sample 1539821 | NCBI WGS metagenome assembly OEQV01 (sample SAMEA3891244, study PRJEB23780) | metagenome | biome: terrestrial biome; feature: animal house; material: water of meat washing | place: Italy | collected 2015-05-12 | reverse complement strand
CTGCTGGCCATCAAACAGCGTCCGGTAGAGAAGGGGTTGATCCTGATTGCTGCCGATTTGGCGCAATTGCAGGACTACATCGATCTGAGCCAACTTAGCGGTGAGCAACTGGCTCGGGTTGAAGCCAGCTGGCCCGGTCCTTTTACCTGGATCATGCCTGCCCGCGCGACGACGCCGGCTTGGCTGACCGGGCAGTTCGAGACCCTGGCGGTGCGCGTGACGGCTCATCCTCAGGTGCAGGCGTTGTGCCGTGCCTTTGGCAAGCCGCTGGTCTCTACCAGCGCCAACCTGACCGGTGAGGAGCCTGCCCGTCGGGTGGCCGATATTGGTGAGCGGCTGGCAAGCAAGTTGGCCTATATCCTGCCCGGTGAAGTGGGTGGTCAAGCCAACCCATCCGAGATCAAGGACGCCCGTACCGGCGCCATTATTCGCCCCTCCTGAGTGGGCGGATGCATCATGATTTGCCATCAATCCGCTGGGCGGTGAGCTCACCGGATTGATTCAACTATAAAAATGGACAGGGCGTTCACGATCCTGCCTGACTGGAGACAAGATGAGCAAACCGGATGTGGCCCAGGTCAAGGCCTTCCTGTTGCAGTTGCAGGACGAGATCTGCCGTGGTCTGGAGCAGGCCGACGGCAGTGGACACTTTGTGGAAGATGCCTGGAGCCGTGAAGGCGGTGGCGGTGGTCGCACCCGTGTGCTGCGCCACGGCGCGGTGATCGAGCAGGGGGGCGTCAACTTCTCCCATGTCTATGGCGATGCCATGCCTGCCTCTGCTACAGCCCATCGGCCAGAGTTGGCCGGTCGCAAGTTCGAGGCGATGGGCGTGTCGCTGGTGATCCATCCGCACAACCCCTATGTGCCGACCAGCCACGCCAACGTCCGTTTCTTCATTGCCGAGAAAGAGGGTGAAGAGCCCATTTGGTGGTTTGGCGGTGGCTTCGATTTGACGCCCTTCTACCCGTTTGCCGAGGATGTGCAGCACTGGCATCAGGTCTCCCGTGATCTCTGCCAGCCCTTTGGTGATGAGATCTACCCCGAGTTCAAATCCTGGTGCGATCGCTACTTCTTCCTCAAGCACCGCAACGAGACGCGAGGGGTGGGCGGTCTCTTCTTCGACGATCTGAATCGCTGGCCTTTTGCCGACTGCTTTGCCTTTATGCAGGCGGTCGGTCGGGGTTATCTCGATGCCTACCTGCCGATCATCGAACGACGCAAGGCACTGCCCTATGGCGAGCGGGAGCGGGAGTTCCAGCTCTATCGTCGCGGTCGTTATGTGGAGTTCAATCTGGTGTATGACCGGGGCACCCTGTTCGGGCTGCAGACCGGCGGACGTACCGAGTCGATCCTGATGTCGATGCCACCGCTGGCACGTTGGGAGTATGACTGGCAGCCGGAGGCGGGCACTCCTGAAGCCTTGCTCTACACCGATTACCTCACGCCGCGAGAGTGGCTGTGACCCGAGGGGCCATGATGGCCCCTTTTTACTGGCCGATATTCGGCTTGTTCCCGAGTGCGAAAACCCGTTAAATCGGAATATTGCCCTCTGATGGAACTCTTTGATGGATCGTTATCTGGTTTTTGGCCACCCGGTGCGCCACAGCAAGTCCCCCTTCATTCACACCCTGTTTGCCAGACAAACCCAGCAAGAGCTGGAGTATGGGCTGGCTGAACCCGCCGTCGACGAGTTTGCCCAAGCCCTGCGCACCTTCTTTGACCAAGGGGGCAAGGGATGCAATGTCACCGTTCCCTTCAAGGAGCAGGCATTCACTCTGGTCGATCGCTTGAGCCCGAGGGCCAAGCGGGCGGGCGCGGTCAATACCATCAAGCTGACCGATGATGGCGTGTTGCTGGGGGATAATACCGATGGCGCCGGATTGGTCGCCGATCTCAAGTCCCATGGTGTGACGCTGGCGGATAGCCGGATCCTGCTGCTGGGTGCCGGCGGGGCGGCTCGCGGTGCATTGGCGGCGTTGCTGGCAGAGCTGCCGAGCGAGCTGGTGATCGCCAACCGCACGCACACCAAAGCGCAGCAGCTGGCTGCTGAATTCCACGATCTGGGGCCCGTGACCGCCCAGACCTATGAGCAGCTGGCAGGGCCGTTCGATCTCGTCATCAACTCTACCTCCGCCAGCCTGCAAGGGGAGCTGCCGCCGTTGGCCCCTGCCCTGATCCACACTGATATTGCCATCTACGACATGATGTATGGCGCCTCGGATACGGCGTTTATCAGTTGGGCCAAACAGCATGGGGCCCGTCAAACCATGGATGGACTCGGCATGCTGGTGGAACAGGCCGCCGAAGCGTTTACCGTGTGGCGCGGAATTCGTCCCGGGACTAAACAGGTATTGAGAGAGTTGAAGCGTAACTTGGGGGTGATATGAACCAGGGTATTCTGTTTCCCGATCTGATGGAGTGGCAGGCTGACGAACAGCGGGTGCGTTTTCCTGCCCAGCAGATGGGGGCGCTGATAGATTGTTACATCAGCCAGCGGCGACTGGAGAAAATGACCGGTCTGGTGCTGACGAGGGAGGATGACATCGTCAGAGCCTTCGAAAGCGTGCGTTTTGATATTGAAGACATGGCTGAAAAACTCATTGAAGAACAAGAGTTTGCTGAGGATGGCGCTATCTATCTCTGATTTTTCAAAGTTTTTTTGTTTTGTAGCGGAACTACTTTGAAATGGCGCTGACTAACTAGATAGTTGAGGAAGTGCTAGCTAGTCACCTTTATAACTCCCCGGTATTCGTACTGGGGATTTTTTTATCTGCATGAAAGTAAAAGATTTTTTCTTAATCTGTAAGTTGTGAAACTAAATTACATAAATTACTTTCACTTTCTGCTGCTTTGCTGTACAGTTGTCTGCGTAGGGTACAGAGGTAAGATGTTCTATCTTTCAGACCTTTTATTTCACGTAATTGAATGTGGCTGAATAGCTGCCCCGATGAGGTTCTCGTCGGGGTGTTTTTTTATGCGCGGCATTTAGAGTAAATGCTTTAAATTGGCGATGCATTTGATAGAATGAGGCTGCTTCTTGAGGAATACCTGTCGTCTGGTACTCAAGATTCAGCTTCTTCCCAATTTTTTGAACTTATTATTTCAGGCTGGATGGCATCACTGTCGTCCGGCCTCATTTTTATCCCTTTCGGTTAGATCTTGTAATTAAATTTCATTTTGGTCTCTTTTTGTAATTCTTGTTCGTTTTGAAAGAACAGATTTGAAAACGCTATCAACGCCTCCTTAAGTTAATTCCCACCATGAATTAACGATCTATCTATATGAACTGTAAGCGGTAATGGATATAACAGGGGAGACGAATGCGGGGTATTAGTCGTGAGGCAGGTGAAAGCGGCAATCTGAAACCCTTTCAATCAGCGGAGGAGTGCTCCGCCAATTGCAAGGAAAGCGAGGAGTGGATTACTCCTCGACAGGTTGCTGTTCGTCAGCGTCCAGCAGGTCGGTATCGTCACCACTGACGTACCATTCGGTCAGGGTTTGCGCCAGCTTCTCCACACCGATATTGGTGAGGGAGGAGAACGCTTCGACCTGGATCTGGGAACCGAGGTTGGCAACGGCCTGGCGCACCTTGATCACCTGGTTGTTGCGCGGGCCGGGGCTCAATTTGTCAGCCTTGGTCAGCAGCAGCATGACGGGCAACTGACGGTGCGAGCTCCACTCCAGCATGTTCATGTCGGTATCTTTGAGCGGGTGGCGGATGTCCATCAGGATCACCAGACCTTTCAATGACTCACGGCGCTGCAGATACTCTGCCAGTGACTTTTGCCACTTGAGCTTCATTTCCAGCGGAACTTGCGCATAACCATAACCCGGCAAGTCGACCAGACGCTTGCCCGGTTCCAGCTCAAACAGGTTGATCAGCTGGGTACGACCGGGTGTCTTACTGGTGCGCGCCAGGTTCTTGTGTTTGGTTAAGGTGTTCAATGCAGATGACTTACCGGCGTTGGAACGGCCGGCAAACGCGATCTCGACACCCCCATCATTTGGCAGGTGACGGATGTCGGGTGCGCTGGTCACAAAATGCACCTTATTGAAATTCAGAGTTTGTGTATCCAACGTAAATTCCCCATGGAGATAGAGGGTTATAGAGTTACTTTTTTGTAAAATGGTGTAAAATAGCGTCGCTTAAACGCGTTTATTTTAACATGCCTTCAGCGGCATGGGATCTGGAAGCCTAATAACGAAAAGTTGGAACGCCATGAAGAACCTAGTCATTACTCTTGCTCTGATGGTTGGCGTAACGGGGATGGCACAAGCCAAGGGCGATGCCGCTGCGGGACAGACCAAGGCTGCCGTTTGTGCGGCTTGTCATGGACCGGACGGAAACAGCCTGGTTGATATGTACCCCAAAATTGCTGGTCAGCACGCATCATATATCAAAAAGCAGTTAGTTGAACTGAAGGCTGCCGCTTCTGGTCAAATTGGCCGGGTTGCGCCAGTGATGGGGCCGATGGCGTTACCTTTGTCGGAACAGGACATGGATGACCTGGCGGCTTATTTCTCCAGCCTGAAGGTTACCCCTATCGCTGTCCCTGACGACGTGGTCGAAGCGGGCAAGGCACTCTATATGGGTGGTGACATGAGTCGCGGTCTGGCAGCTTGTACGGCTTGCCATGGTCCCCGTGGCTCGGGTGTCGAACAGGCGAAGTATCCAAGCCTGTCCGGCCAGCATCCTGCCTATATCAAGGCTCAGCTCACCGCATTCCGTGCCGGGACGCGTGACAACGATCCGAATGGCATGATGCGGGACGTTGCCAAGAAACTGACTGATCAGGATATCGAAGCCCTCTCCAAATATGTGGCGGGTCTGCACTGATATAGTCGATACGGTCGATTTGAGTTGAAACGGGGAGCCTGGGCTCCCCGTTGTTTTTATGGCTTTCAGATAATTCTCGGTTTAATCCCCCCGTTCTGTAAGAGATCTCCCATTCTCAAGGCAGGCCAAGGCTCATAAAATTGCATAAAATATTAAATATCCATTATTTATCAATTAATTATGTGAATATTGATATTTTTCGAGATGTTGAGAATTTTTTGGGTGGATTGAGCCGTTTTATAGAGTTGATACAGTAGGCTCAATGGATTCACCCACGGATTGGGTGGCGGTTTCACAACAGGATGTTGTGAGCAGAGGATGGCTGGCGTGGCGGGATGCCATGGGCTCGGATGAGCTGGCAAAGGATTGAAGGATCAGGATGGTGACCATCTCCGGAGCGGGATGGGGTTGCGGGATGCAGACTCCCCGGCACGATGGCAGGATGCGGTCGAGACGGGTCAAACAGGCACACGCACATTCAGGAACGACCAATATAAGGTCAGGATGACCACACAACGATATGATGCGGCGACAAGTTGTCACGGAGAGGACGAAACAGATTGTTTTGCCATTCAGGATGGCGCACGCATGAACATATCAAGGCAGCTTCGGCTGCCTTTTTTCTTTTGGGTCATTAACCCGATTAGCCATTCTGTGTCAAAATACCAGCAACATGCCCAGAGGATACCGATCCTGCGGTGTTCAGTGGCCTGATTAGGCCGGATTGGTGCCGGATCCTGCTCTTGTTCCAGCCTTACTGTTCCTCGCATCGTATCCCACCGGGTGAGATCATCCCGGGTACGGGTCAATCCAGTTATTTTTCGGAGTTAGCCATTCATGTCTGCCAAACAACCCACTCGCAAGCCTACTGGCAAGCGCAAAGAATCTGATGTCAGTGCTCAGGAAGGTCGTGAGCGTAAACGGGCTGCCAAGCGCAAGGGCCTGAAGGCTGGTTCTCGTCAGCAAGTTGAACAATCGAACAACAAGTCTGGCAACAGCCAGTCCAAAGATCCGCGTATCGGTTCCCGCAAGCCGGTGGTACTGGTGGTGGATGACAAACAGAAGAAGCCGGCAGCACCCAAGGCAGTGAAAGAGAAGAAGCTGGTGATGACGCCCGAGCAGGAGCTGGCTTCCATCGAAAACGATGACCGCTTGAATGATCTGCTGGATCGTCTTGATGCCGGTGAAACCCTGGAAGCGGCCGAGCAGGCCTGGGTTGATCAGCGTGTCGACCGTTATCAGGAGCTGATGGATGAGCTGGGCATCATCGATAACGACGATGATGAAGATGACGAGCTGCCGTTTGATGATGGCGATGACGCCGAGTTCGACGAGCAGAAACCGGCCTCCGAAGAGGAGTTGTGGGACCGTTTCAACCAGGTCGATTTCAAGCCGGAACCCAAGCCTGAGCCGAAGAAAAAGTGATGAGTGGATGGATGCTGGCCGCCCTGTTGGGCGGCCTGATTTTGTCAGGATTGGCCATCTATGCAGGCATGCTGCTGGCCAGACTGAGACGACAGCAAGCGATGCAGTGGCAGGCGATAACTGCTCGCAATGAACGAATTCTGGAGAGCGTGCGGGTCATTGCCCATGCGGTGCAGGAGGGGCAGTGCGATTACTCCGAAGGCGCCATTCGGCTGACCAATCTGCTGGATGCGTTGCAGATCAAGGGGGGGCGAGCGTTCGTTGCCGAGTTCCCGGGTCTGTACGGGCTGTATGAGAAGGTGAAAGATATGCCGACTCATGAGGCCAGACGCGCACTTAAACGCAATGAAGTGATGAAGATGGATCTCGAACGCAGCGGCTACGAGGCCGAGCTGGAGGCTCAGATCCTCAAGGATGTGGCCCAACTGAAGGATTTTCAGTTAGGTCGGTGAGCCAACAATAACAACAAGAGAGGAAGCGAGCGTGCAAGCAGAACAGATTGTGTGGGATCAGGCCCTGATCGAAAAATATAACTACAGTGGCCCGCGATACACCTCTTATCCCACTGCGCTGGAGTTCAACGAGAGCTTCGGCTATCCGGATTTTGTCCGCGCTGCCGGCCAGTATCCCGAGCGCAATCTGTCGCTCTACGTGCATATCCCTTTCTGTCACAAGCTCTGCTACTACTGCGGCTGCAACAAGGTCATTACCCGCCATCAGCACAAGGCTGACGAGTACCTCGACTACCTGGAGCAGGAGATCAAGGCGCAGGCTCCGCTCTTCAAGCATCGTCTGGTCACCCAACTGCACTGGGGTGGCGGTACACCCACCTATCTGGATGAAGCGCAAACGCGCCGCCTGATGGCCATGCTGCGTGAGCACTTCCATTTCGCCGAAGAGGGGGAGTTCAGCATCGAGGTCGATCCGCGCGAGATTGCCATTACCATGCTGGATGTGCTGCGAGACGTCGGCTTCAACCGCATCAGCCTTGGGGTGCAGGATTTCAACAAGGATGTGCAGGTCGCGGTCAACCGCGAGCAGGACAACGACTTTATTAAAGCCATGTTGGAACGGGCCCGTGAACTTGGCTTCCGCTCGACCAACCTCGACCTTATCTATGGCCTGCCGCATCAGGATCGTGCCAGCTTCCACCATACGCTGGAAGAGGTGCTCAAGACGGATCCGGCGCGCCTCTCCATCTTCAACTATGCCCATCTGCCGAGTCGCTTTGCCGCCCAGCGCAAGTTGAAAGAGGTGGATATGCCTGCGCCGCAGGAGAAACTGGCCATGCTGCAGGACACCATCGCCTTCCTCACCGGTCAGGGTTACCAGTTCATCGGCATGGACCATTTTGCCAAACCCGATGACGAACTGGCGGTCGCGCAGCGCGAGGGCAAGCTGCACCGCAACTTCCAGGGCTATACCACTCAAGGTGATTGCGATCTGCTGGGGCTGGGGGTCTCCTCCATCAGCATGATCGGTGATGCCTATTCCCAGAATCAGAAAGAGCTCAAGGCCTATTACGCACAGGTTGCAGAGCTGGGGCATGCCCAGTGGAAAGGCTGCTCGCTCAATCAGGATGATCTGATCCGTCGTGAGGTGATCAAGCGACTCATCTGTGATTTTCGCCTGAACTTTGCCGCTGTCGAGCAGGCGCACGGACTCATTTTCAGAGAGTATTTTGCCGACGATCTCAAGCTGCTGCAGACCTTCATCAACGATGGATTGGTGCGTATGACGGAGGATGGTCTGGAGGTCTCCTCCACGGGGCAGCTGCTGATCCGCAATATCTGCATGTGCTTCGATGTCTATCTGCGCAACAAGGCGCGCCAGCAGCAGTTCTCTCGCGTGATATAAGTTGTGCTTGCCGATCAGAAAACAGAAAGGGGCGCCATCGTGGCGCCCCTTTCATATGTATTTTTGCTTAAGCAGCGGGTCGGGAAGGTTCTGGTAAGAAGTCTCTGCGCTGAGGCAAGCAATTGAGAGCCAAGCAAGGGGACGGTGAAATGCAGATAAAAAGATGGGGGCGACTTGCGTCGCCCCCGGTAGTCGTATCGCTCAGATCCTTGAACGAAGTTGCTCCCTGCAATCCCTGACTGTTTACCTCTTCCTTTAGGTTTCCCCTTCCCAATCCTTTGGGGTGTCCTTTAGCCATCTTGGCCTGACGAGTCATCCTGTCCCGTCGCACTTTCTCCGTCCTGGGAGGTGTCCTTTACCACATCCTGTGGTGAGTCCATTTGCCCAACCCTGGCAGCCAGTCTTCCTGACCGACTTCATTGCGTCCGTGCATGAGTAACTATAAGGATTTTCTTACCGGCTACAACGTCAGATTGGAAAACGTTTTTGTCATTAGCTGTTCCGAAAGCGGTGTGTTTCGACTTATTCATTTATAAACATGATGTTAAGTGTGTTGCCTTCATATTTTAAGATCCTATCTTCCGATTATCTCGAGGATCTTTTCGGCTGTTGGCTTACATATGGAATGGCAGATCTCTTACACGGCTTTTTGGTTACTTTGGAAACAGATTCTGCAGTCTGATGATGGTCATTCGGGGTGGGTTGACGAGGCACAAAAAGAGCGGCTGAATGGAGAAATTATGAGCGCTGGTTGAGTCGCTCATAGATGGTCTGGCGCTCTTCCGGGGTGAGCGAAGAGAAGTAGTGGGTAAAGAGGCGCAGCAACAGGGATTTGTTCATGCCATCTTGCTGGGTCAGATTGCCCAGCTCGTCGATGGCCACCGTGCTCATGGAGAAGGTGGCTTTTTTGTAGCTGGGCTTCAGGTGCTCGCCACTCTCGATAAAGGCCAGCGCCGACAGGGCTTCATCACGATGCAGGCTCAGTTCAAGGCTGACCACCTTGGGTTTGCCCTTGGCGTAGAACTCCGCATCTTCGATAAATTCGTCGACGGTGAACTTCTTCTGGTGATGCAGCTGGTGCTTTTTCTTCAGATCGGCCAGACCCATCTCACACCCCCACTTGCAGGAACTCTTTGGCGATGGCCCGGATCTCTTCGGCGGATTTGCCATCCGGCTCGATCTCCATCACCGACAGTCCCTTCTCTTCGCTGTCGTCATAGACGTTGCGGCCATAGGTGATGGCGTTCAGTACATCGACACCGAATGAGGCGCAGACCTCTTTCGCCTCCAGAATGCGTTTTACCTGATTGGGCAGGGCGGGGCACTGGGTCAGCACTACGGCTGCATTGAGCGTCGGATTGACCATCTTGCAGGTGGTGATGAGATCTTCCATATGGGGCAGGGTCTTGAGGTCGCGGCGTTTCGGGCGCAAGGGGATCAGGGCGTGGGTGGCGACAGCCATGGTGGAGCGCAGTGCCCGGTTGTCCTGTCCGCCGCAATCGACGATGACGTAGTCGTAGCGGTTTTTCAGGCTGAGCAGGTCGTTGCGAATATTGCCATAGAGCTGAACGCAGTTGATTTGTGGCAGCTCCGGGTTGTCGTTGCGCTCCTGAATCCAGTCAGAGGTGGTGCGCTGCGGGTCGCAGTCGACCAGTAACACCTCCCCCTGAAATTGGGATCTGAGGTAGACCGCCAGATTTTGTGCCAGGCAGCTCTTGCCACTCCCCCCCTTCTCTCCACCGACCAACAAGATCATGACGTTCCCCTATCCATGAGAAAACCGCTGATTTCAGTATAGGAGGGGCCAGTCTCATCACAAGGCGAGAGGAGTGATGCTCCTCTCGTTGTTTCGACTAGTAATGAACGCTGCCTCCCTGCCAGCGGCAGACATAGTCAGGCACCAGCATCTGGGGGGCCTTGTCGACATGGCATACCACCATGGGCATGGCAGGGGCTCCTTCAGCTTGAATGAAGGTCGGGAGCGCAGAGAGCAGCAAAGTCGCGAGCAACAGCATGGGTTTCATCTTCATAACAACTCCTTGGTAGTGCCATTTCAGTGTGATCTGGATCACTTTCTGAGTTAAGTCGAGGTTGGCGCCAGCGCAAGGTGGGACGAATAAATTCAATTAATGAAAAAAGTATCAAAAGGCGTTGTGGTGACTGACGAGGATGGTTGCCAGCCTCGATGCGAACTTTGTGCATATTAAGTTGAACCGCATAAAGAGGTGATGGCTGATGAGGCCTTGCCTGATGGGGTTGGCATCAATGCCATGATCTGGGACAAGAAAAGATTTATGCAGTGAGTGTGCTCGATCTGAGTATTTATTTCCCCCGAGTTCCTCTTGTCACGCCGATGTATTCAATACACAGGAAGTAATATTCAAATTTTATTTGAAAAACCATTTATTATTATGATTTTTAACGGTTTTTGTTTTTTGAATTTAATCTTCCCAGTGAGCTGGCATGAATAAAAATTGAATCAATCTGAAATATAGCGGGGTGGTTGTGCATGGATATTCAGTGTGCTTTGTGTGGGAAATGTGCAATTTGCTACCGGGGTCATAGATTGAACGGTGAATATATTCAGTTCTGAGTGAATGTGATCAATGTCTAAGTTTGCATTGGTTCGCAGGTCTAACCTCGGCATCGAAAGGCAAGGGCAGGATAGAACATAAGCCGAGTACCCTACATAAAGAATATCCCGCCTTAGCCACGAGCATGAATAGAAGGAATCTATTCAATCACTCGCAGGGACCACTGCTAGACGGAATATAATCATGAGCAAATTTTATGTAGGTTCTGAAGTTGGCCAATTGCGCCGTGTCATGTTGCACCGCCCCAACCTCAGTCTGAAGCGTCTGACTCCTTCCAACTGCCAGGATCTGCTGTTCGATGACGTCCTGTCAGTTGAACGCGCCGGTCAGGAGCACGACAAATTCGCTCAGGTACTGCGCGATCAGAATGTCGAAGTTTTCCTGCTGACCAATCTGCTGGCCGAAACCCTGGATGTGCCGGAAGCCAAAACCTGGCTGCTGCAACATCAGGTCTCCGACTACCGCCTCGGCTCTTCTTTTGCCAACGACGTGCGCTGCTTCCTGGCAGACATGCCGCACCGCGAACTGGCCCGCATTCTTTCCGGTGGCCTGACCTACTCCGAGATGCCTTATCACGGCGTCAACATGGTAGTGGGTATGCATGCACCGACCGACTTCATCATCGAGCCGCTGCCCAACCACCTCTTCACCCGTGACACTTCCTGCTGGGTTTACGGTGGCGTCTCCATCAACCCGATGGCCAAACAGGCTCGTCGCCGCGAAACCAACCATGTGAAGGCCATCTACCGCTGGCACCCGATGTTTGCCGGTCAGGACTTCATCAAGTACTTCGGTGACGAGGAGCGTGACTACGACAACTCCACCATCGAGGGTGGCGACGTACTGGTTATCGGCCGCGGCGCCGTGCTGATCGGCATGTCCGAGCGCACCACCCCGCAAGGTGTCGAGCACCTGGCTCGCAGCCTGTTCAAACACGGTCAGGCCAAACAGGTCATCGCCATGGAACTGCCGAAACACCGCAGCTGCATGCACCTGGATACCGTCATGACCCATATGGATGTCGATACCTTCTCCGTTTATCCGGAAGTGATCCGCAAGGACGTGCAGTGCTGGAGCCTGACTCCGGGCGGCGCCACCGGCATGAACATCAAGGAAGAGGGTTACTTCGTCACCGCTATCGAGAAAGCACTGGGCGTGGATCAGCTGAAGATCATCACCACTGGCGGTGACAGCTTCGAAGCCGAACGCGAGCAGTGGAACGACGCCAACAACGTGCTGACCGTACGTCCCGGCGTGGTGGTGGGTTACGAGCGCAATACCTACACCAACGAGAAATATGACAAGGCCGGTATCACAGTTCTCTCCATTCCGGGTGATGAACTGGGCCGTGGCCGCGGCGGCGCCCGCTGCATGAGCTGCCCGATGGAACGCGACAGCATCTGATGAGACGGCGTGGCGCCGGCAGAAGCTGGCGCCACACAGAACCAAACTCGAGATTAACCACTATGAAAAAACCAACTGTCGTCGTCGCTCTGGGTGGCAATGCACTGCTCCGTCGTGGTGAGCCACTGGAAGCGGATATCCAGCGCAAGAACATTGCAACTGCCGCCAAGACCATCGCCCTGATCGCTCAGGAGTACAACGTGGTGCTGGTGCATGGCAACGGCCCGCAAGTCGGCCTGCTGGCCCTGCAAAACAGCGCCTACACCAAGGTATCCCCCTATCCGCTGGATGTGCTGGGTGCCGAGTCCCAGGGCATGATCGGCTACATGCTGATCCAGGAGCTGAAAAACCTGATGCCGAGCCGCAACGTCACCGCGCTGCTGACTCAGGTGCAGGTCGATCCCAAGGATCCGGCATTCGCCAACCCGACCAAATTTATCGGCCCCGTCTACGAAGAGGCTGAAGCCCGCACCCTGGCAGAAGAGAAGCACTGGGTGGTCAAGGCTGACGGCAAGTTCTTCCGCCGTGTAGTGCCGTCCCCGCTGCCCCAGCGCATCGTCGAAGGCGACGCCATCGAAACCCTGATTGCCCAGGGCCACCTCATCATCTGTACCGGTGGTGGCGGCATCCCTGTGACCTGGGATGGCCAGAGCCTGACCGGTATCGAAGCCGTCATCGACAAGGACATGTCTGCCGCCTATCTGGCCAAGCAGATCAAGGCCGACGCCCTGCTGATCCTGACCGACGCCGATGCCGTCTATCTGGATTGGGGCAAGCCGACCCAGCACCCGCTGCGGGTCACCAGCCCGGACGAGCTGGCCGGGGTCAAGTTCGATGCAGGCTCCATGGGACCGAAAGTCGAAGCCTCTTGTGAATTTGTCAAAGCGACCGGCGGCATGGTCGGCATCGGCTCGCTGGAAGATGGTCTTGCCATCCTCAAGGGTGAAGCCGGCACCAATATCGTCGCCACCCGCACCGTGAATGCGTAATTACCGAAATTTGTACTGAGAATGCGTAGTCAACACTACTGCCCGAATTGGTCTGAAACAAATATAGAGAGAACTCATCATGGCTTTTAATCTGCGTAACCGTAACTTCCTGAAACTGCTGGACTTCACCCCGCGCGAAATCCAATACATGATTGACCTGGCCATCGACCTGAAAAAAGCCAAATACGGTGGCTACGAGCGCAAGCATCTGGTCGGCAAGAACATCGCCCTGATTTTCGAGAAGACCTCCACCCGTACCCGTTGTGCGTTTGAAGTGGCGGCCTTCGACCAGGGCGCGCAAGTCTCCTACCTTGGCCCAAGCGGTTCCCAAATCGGTCACAAGGAGTCCATGAAGGACACCGCCCGTGTACTGGGTCGCATGTATGACGGTATCGAATACCGCGGCTACGGTCAGGAGATCGTGGAAGAGCTGGGCGCCTACGCCGGTGTCCCGGTCTGGAACGGCCTGACCAACGAATTCCACCCGACCCAGATCCTGGCCGACTTCATGACCATGCTGGAGCACGGCAAGGGCAAGCGTCTGGATCAAATCAAGTTCGCCTACCTGGGTGATGCCCGCAACAACATGGGTAACTCCCTGATGGTCGGCGCCGCCAAAATGGGCATGGACATCCGTCTGGTCGCGCCGAAAGCCTTCTGGCCGGAAGAGGAGCTGGTTGCCAAGTGCCGCCTGATCGCCGAAGAGACCGGCGCACGCATCACCCTGACCGAAGATGTGAAAGAGGGTGTGCTGGGTGCTGACTTCCTCTACACCGACGTCTGGGTATCCATGGGTGAAGCGAAAGAAGCCTGGGATCAGCGCGTCAAACTGATGACCCCGTATCAGGTCAACATGGATGTCATCAACGCCACCAAGAATCCTGATGTGAAGTTCATGCACTGCCTGCCGGCGTTCCACAACGACGAGACCACCATGGGCAAGGAAGTGGCTGACAAATATGGCATGAAAGGCCTGGAAGTGACCGAGGACGTGTTCGAATCCGAGCACAGCATCGTGTTCGACGAGGCCGAAAACCGGATGCACACCATCAAGGCAGTGATGGTTGCTACGCTGGGCGACTAAGGTCGCAGTAGTGGTGCCGGGGGGCGACCCCCGGCTTTTCGACCATGTGACAGCGGCATAATACCTCTAACCCTACAACCCGCAGCCTGCATGGATACCACACCCACAGAAGGAAGCTGGACCATGACCAAATTCAAGTTCCCGTCAGCCTACACGATACTGTTTGTGCTGATCGCCCTGGTGGCCGCCCTGAGCTGGATAGTGCCGGCCGGCAAATATGAGATGACCATGAACGAAGCCCTCGGCAAAGAAGTGCCGGTGGCGGGTACCTACAAACTGGTGGAGGGGAATCCCCAGGGGATCGTCGACGTGCTGCTGGCACCTATCGATGGCCTCTACAACCACGACACCTATGAGGCAGGCGCCATCGACGTCTCCCTCTTTATCCTGATCATCGGTGGTTTTCTTGGCATTGTGACCAAGACCGGTGCCATCGATGCCGGTATTGAACGTGTGACCGACCGCCTGCGCGGCCGGGAAGAGTGGATGATCCCGATCCTGATGGCGCTGTTCGCCGCAGGTGGCACCATCTACGGCATGGCCGAAGAGTCGCTGCCTTTCTACACCCTGCTGGTGCCGGTGATGATGGCCGCCCGCTTTGACCCTGTGGTGGCGGCGGCAACCGTATTGCTGGGCGCCGGTATCGGTACTCTCGGTTCCACCATCAACCCGTTTGCTACTGTTATCGCGGCCAACGCCGCCGGTATCTCCTTCACCGATGGTATCTGGCTGCGCGTCGCCATGCTGGTCGCCGGTTGGCTGCTCTGTGTTGCCTACGTCATGCGTTACGCCAAGATGGTGCGCAGCGATCCGAGCAAATCTCTGGTGGCTGACAAGTGGGAAGAGAACCGTGCCCACTTCCTTGGCAACAAGAGTGACCAGATGCTGGAGTTCACCCTGACCCGTAAAATCGTGCTGGGTATCTTCGTCGCCGCCTTTGCCGTGATGATCTACGGTGTGGCCGTGCTGGGCTGGTGGATGGCGCAGATCTCCGGCGTGTTCCTGGCTGCCGCCATCATCGTCGGTATCATCTCCCGCATGAGCGAAGAGGAGCTGACCTCCAACTTTATCGACGGTGCCCGCGACCTGCTGGGTGTGGCGCTGATCATCGGTATCGCCCGCGGTATCGTGGTAGTGATGGATAACGGCATGATCACTCACACCATTTTGCACAGTGCAGAAGGGATCGTGACCGGCCTCTCCACCATCGTCTTTATCAACGTGATGTTCGTGCTGGAAGTGGTGCTCTCCTTCCTGGTGCCGTCCTCCTCCGGTCTGGCCGTACTGACCATGCCGATCATGGCGCCGCTGGCCGACTTCGCCAACGTGGGCCGCGATCTGGTGGTGACTGCTTACCAGTCTGCCTCCGGTCTGGTGAACCTGGTGACCCCGACCTCCGCCGTGGTCATGGGCGGTCTGGCCATCGCCAAGGTGCCTTATGTGCGCTGGCTGAAGTGGGTGGCTCCGCTGCTCGGTATCCTGACCGTGCTGATCGTGGTCTGCCTGAGCCTGGGCGCCGTGCTCTCCTGAGGGATAACAAGCAAGATGAAACGGGAGCCTGCGGGCTCCCGTTTTTTATGGGCGCAAGAAGTGATGGACACAAAGTAGCAGGCAACAAAAAGGCGACCCGCGGGTCGCCTCGATGTATTTAGGGGAAATGGCTTAGCGGGCCTGCGCCAGCGTGCGCACCACGGCGGCATGGGCCTGACGGGTACGGCTGATATGGCGCGGCGCGACCAGCACCACGTCATTGCCTGCGACGGCGCCCATGATCTCGGGATTGGCGTTGCGATCCAGCAGGCGGGCCACCACGGTAGCGGCCCCCGGGGTGGTGTGGATCAGCACCATCTGCTGGTTGTGCACCACTTCGCGCACCATGTCGTGGATCGAGCGGGTGCTACCAGCGGGCTCCAGCTGATCGTCTACCAGGGTGTAGACCTTCTTGCCGTTGGCATTCTGCGCCTTGGCCACGCCGAGGCGGCGCAGCAGGCGGGAGATGGTGGACTGGCTGATGTCGGCAAAGCCGCGCTCCGACAGCTCGCGACGGATCTCTTCCTGGGTGCTGTAGCAGTGCTGACCGATGATCTGGCGACAGGCATCCAGCTGGGCCAGATCGGGCTCTTGGGCAACGGGACGACTGAGGGTTTTGACCACGGCGAATTCCTTTGATGATGACCGGAGGTAAACGCGCGATATCTGCCATAGCAGTCAGTTATCAGGCAAAAACACTGATAATCCATCTATATGCAGGGAATGAACGGGCATTACCATCTTGGGATGGCAAATTATAGCTGACTGGAAATTCGGTGATGTGACAGGGTTCAAAAATGGGCCCCGCAGGGCCCAATCAGATATTAGTCACGCTCGCTGACGATGTCCTGAGTGAAGGACTTCTCGCAATATTTGCACTTCATCCGTACCACGCCTTTCACTTCGCGCACCCGGAAGTAGCTGTCCACCGGCTCGTTGTGGGAGATGCAGTTGGAGTTGGGGCAGTGGAACACCCCGGCGATGAACTCCGGCAGCTCCAGCTGGTGCTTCTTCACCACATTGAAGTCTTCGATGATGTTGACGGTCGCTTTCGGGGCGAACAGCGCCAGCTGGTTGGCCTGCTGTTCGGTCAGGCGGGTGTTCTCAATCTTGATGAGATCCTTCTTGCCCAGCGCGCCGGATTTCAGGTTGAAGCCGACGGTGATCCGCTCCTGGGTTTCAACCAGCTGGAACAGCTTGAGGATCTTGATGCCCTGGCCAGCGGGGATGTGATCGATGACGGAGCCGTGACGGATGGCTTCGACTTGCAGTTGGTTCTTGTCAGACATGATATTCCCCTAAGCTCAGACAGTTTCGTTCAGTACCAGTGCCAGCAGCGCCTGGCGTGCATAGACCCCGTTCTCCGCCTGCTGGAAGTAGCAAGCGTGGGGAGTCTTGTCGACCGCCACATCGATCTCGTCGACGCGGGGCAGGGGATGCAGGATCTTCATGGTGGGCTTGGCCCCTTCCAGGGTCGCCAGCTCCAGCACGAACTTGGCAGCCATGTGCTTGTATTCGGTCTCGTCGAAGCGCTCTTTCTGGACGCGGGTCATGTAGAGGATGTCCAGCTCCGGCATCACCTCTTCCATGGTCTGGTGGACGCTGAACTGGATACCCTTCTCTTCCAGCTCTTCGCAGATGTAGTCCGGCATCGCCAGCGCTTCCGGGGAGATGAAGAAGAAGCGGCAGTTGAACAGGCTGAGGGCCTGGGCCAGCGAGTGCACGGTGCGGCCATATTTCAGGTCACCGACGAAGGCGACGTTGAGGTTGTCCAGACGACCCTGGGTCTCATGGATGGTGAACAGGTCGAGCAGGGTCTGGCTCGGATGCTGGTTGGAGCCGTCGCCGCCGTTGATGACCGGCACGCGGGAGAACTCGGAGGCCAGACGGGCCGCGCCCTCTTTCGGGTGGCGCATCACCACCGCATCCGAGTAGGAGCCGATGATCTTGATGGAGTCAGCCAGCGTCTCGCCCTTCTTGGCGCTGGTGTTGCCACCGTCGGCGAAGCCGATGATGTTGCCGCCAAGGCGCTGTACCGCGGTCTCGAACGAGAGGCGGGTGCGGGTGGAGGCTTCGAAGAAGCAGCTGGCAACCAGCTTGTCTTTCAACAGGCTGGTGTCAGGTTCAGCCTTCAACCGTTGTGCGGTTGAGACTACCAGTTCCATTTCTGACCGGGTCAGGTCCGAAATGGAGATGACATGTTTCTTATAGAGTGGATTGGTCATCGTCTGCATTCCCTTTGACATCATTGGAGGTTTTTCGGGCACAAAAAAAAGCCCCTGAAACAGGGGCTTTTTTTAAAAATAACTGGGGATCGTTGGGGTGGGAACCGGAAACAACGGGGCCGCTCTGGTGCGCACCACCCGTCTGCAAGGCTGTTTTCTGAATCAAAAACTGCATCGTTTCGTCCCGACCTTTTTCAAAACCGGACAGATTATAGGGCCGCTTTTTTAATTGTCAAAATTTTATTTCCGATGCCAATTTCAGCATGAAAAACGTTTAAGTGGCGGGAACAGGACGACAAATCCACACCCTGTGCGTCTCTTGCAGCGATTCCCCATCGCGGGCCATGGCACGCAAATAACCGAGTCTGTGGTGCCCTTCCAGCAGGCAGTAGGGTTGCGGCAGCGGTTGCCCGTTCGGGTAACTGCACCCCTCGGCGGGCGCCAGCACGATGACAGGTTCGGGCCAGGTGCCTTCGCTCAGCATCTTCTCGCCGAGCCAGGAGCGGCGCACATAGCGATTGCTGCGCAGCATCTCGCCCCAGCGTTCGATCACCTCCATATGGCGGGAGTCCACCTGATCCACCAGTTGCGCGGTGGGCCAGCTTTCACAGGTGAACTGATGGCTGGCGAGATCGATAAAGCTCCAGTTGGACTCAAAACCGCGCCAATGACGGTAAATCCACTGGGAGAGCACATTTTCAGGAATAAAGGGCACCAGCGGCGCGACCCGTTCAAGATAGGCGGGCAGGGACTCTGTCTTGCGTTCATCCCTGAAGTTGAGGGGCGCCAGTTGTTGGAGCAATCGGTAATTGAGCATAAGTGGCCTCCCGGTACCTGATTTCACCCTACCCCCATTTATGTCCCATTCCTACCCCGGCAGGGCTGCAAATACAGCAAGTTATCCCGCTTTGCTGCACAAACAAGCGCGACTTGTTCGGGATTTGTGCAATCGCATCGAAAGCGTAAAAAAAGCCTTTACCTTTGATCTCCACTTTGTATACTACGCCTCGTTTGTTGCAGGGGCGTAGTTCCAATTGGTAGAACAGCGGTCTCCAAAACCGATGGTTGCGGGTTCGAGTCCTGCCGCCCCTGCCATTTTCAGAAAGGCCAGCTCATTGAGCTGGCCTTTCGCATTTCCGGCGTTCGCCAATTTATCCCTCTCTCCTTTCTCTTCTCCTTCTTGCCGCTAGCTCTCGGTGACTGTGGCCACATTGATCTCGATGTCTGCCGCAAGAGCGTTCAATGTGCAGCAACCCGCTGTTTCAGGACGGTGACCAGCCGCTGGTGGCGGGCGGGGAGCGGCCACTCGGCGCGGTAGATCAGCCAGAGGGTGTCGATCACTTCAATGCTGCTCTGGATCACCCGGATCTTCTCCTGCTGGGCAAAGGCGGTGACGGCGAAGCGGGGCAGCACGGTAAAGCCGAGGCCGCGGGCGACCGGCTCCAGGATCAGGCCGATCTGGTTGGTAAAGCCGCGCAGCGGGATCTCGTCAACGCGCTGGCCGGGGTAGCGTCGTCCCAACAGGCGTTGTGCCATGCTGCGGCCATCCGGGTGGTCGATAAAGCCGAGCTGACAGAGGTGCTGCCAGCTCTGCTCCTCGCCATCGTTGGGCACCACCAGACAGAGGGGTTCGCGGGCGAAGGGCTCGGCGGCGATGCTGGGGTGCTCCGGCGGTTGATCCACCAGTCCCAGATCGCTGCGCCCTGCCAGTACCGCCTGCACTATGTCGGGGGTGGGGGCAAAGCGGTGCTGGATGGTGAGTCCGGGGTGCTCCTGTTGCTGGTCGAGCAGCAGGGGATAGAGCAGCAGACCAATGCTGCCCGGGGTGGACAGGGTGATGGCGCCGTGGTGAGGGTCATCGTCCGAGAGGCGCGCTCGCAGCTGTTCGGCGGCCTGCGCCTGCTGGCGGGCGAAGTCGAGCAGCACCAGCCCGCGCGGAGTGAGCTCCAGCTGACGGGGCTTGCGCAGCAGCAGGGGGCCAAATTCGGCCTCGAGGCGCGAGATATGCTGACTGACGGCGGCCTGGGTGAGATCCAGCCGCTCGGCGGCGCGGGTAAAACTGCCGGTTTCATGCACCACCACCAGGGTGTGGAGCCAGAGTGGATTAACCATAAATTTAATTTATGCCTTCCATTAGTTTGACCTTATTTTTCATTATGTCGCCCCTTCCTATCATGTCACCTGTTTCCCACACACAATTTCAAGGTGACGTATGACCTATCCACGCAACTTCTCCCACATCGGCATCACGGTGACTGACCTCGACAAAGCGGTCGAGTTCTATACCAAGGTGATGGGCTGGTATCTCATCATGCCGGCGACCACCATCACCGAGGATGACTCCGCCATCGGCGTGATGTGCAACGACGTGTTTGGCCCGGGCTGGGGCTCCTTCCGCATCGCCCACCTCTCCACCGGCGACAAGATCGGCATCGAGCTGTTCGAGTTCCCCAACAGCGAGCAGCGCGAAAACAACTTCGAATTCTGGAAGACCGGAGTGTTCCACTTCAGCGTGCAGGATCCGGATGTCGAGGGGCTGGCGGCGCGCATCGTCGCGGCGGGCGGCAAGCAGCGGATGCCGGTGCGCGAGTACTACCCGGGCGAGAAGCCCTACCGCATGGTCTACATGGAAGATCCCTTCGGCAATATCGTCGAGATCTACAGCCACAGCTATGAGCTGACCTACTCCGCCGGTGCATATCAGGGGTAAGTGACAGGCCGCCTTCGGGCGGCCTGCTGCTTTGTTGTTACAAGAGTCAGTAGCATGGAATAGCGATCTGGTTCACACGAATAGCGCGTTCTGTTGTTGATAGATGGGAAAATATACAGATTCACTAAAGTCTGTTCATATTGCGGCCGATAGCCTTTGATACATCAGGGTTTTCCCTGCCTGACACAACAACAAGGATTCGTCGTCATGACCCTCTCTCTGCGCGGCAAGCTGCTGGCCACCAGTCTTGGCGTGGTGCTGCTGATGGCATCACTGCTCGGCATCGTTGCCTTTCACACCCTCAAATCCCGCACCATGAGCGCCATCCAGAGCGAGGCGGTCAACTATGGTCACGCCTACTCGGTCGCGATCGGCGAATGGATGGCGGATCGCAAGAATACCGTCCATGCGCTGGTCAACCTGATCAGCGACAACCCGCAGGCCGAGCTGGTGCCGCACCTGAAGCAGGCCTACACCTCGGGCGGCTTCGGCCTCACCTATTTTGGCTCCGCGCAGGGGGTGATGACCCGGCAGGATCCCTCCCTCAACACCGGCAACTATGACCCGCGCGAGCGCCCCTGGTATCAGGATGCGGTGAAGGCGGGGCAGCTGATCGTCACTGCTCCCTATGTCAGCGTCACCATGCAGAAGCTGGTGGTCACCCTCTCCGAGCCGGTGCGCCATCAGGGCGAGCTGGTCGGTGCCGTGGGGGCCAACCTGGCGCTCGACAAGCTGATCGACGAAGTGCTGGCGATGAAGGTGCAGGGTGAGGGCTACGCCATGCTGCTCGACAGCAGCGGCCTCATCGTCGGCCATCCGCAGAAGGATCTGGCGCTCAAGCCCATCGCCGAGCTGGCGCCGGGACTCTCTGCCGCCACCTTCCAGCAGTGGGGCCGCGAAAACAGCGAGCTGCACGCCGCCACCCTCGACGGGCGGGATGTGCTGCTGGCGGTACAACCGGTACCGGGCACCGACTGGCTGCTGGCCATGGTGATGTATCGCGATGTGCTGGAGGCGCCGCTCAGCAGCCTGCTGTGGGAGCTGGTGGGGCTGACCCTGGTGCTGATGCTGGTGTTCAGCGCCCTGCTCACCGCCACCTTCAAATACCTGTTCGCCGATCTCGGTCGGGTCGCGCACGCCCTGCACGACATTGCCCACGGCGAGGGGGATCTCACCGTTCACATCAACACCCACAGCAAGGATGAGGTGGGTCAGCTGGCCCAGAACTTCAACCAGTTCGTGGCGCGGCTGCACGGCATCGTCAGCCGGTTGCGGGATGTGACCGTCGAGCTGGCGGCACAGTCCCGTGCCCAGGCGGCCGGGGCGCAGGCCCGCAGTCAGCGGGTGCGCCAGCAGCAGGACGAGATCGTGATGGTGGCGACCGCGGTGACCGAGATGGCCTCCGCCACCCAGGAGATCGCCGGCAACGCCGAGTTTGCCGCCACCACCGCCACCGATGCGGTCGCACTGGCGGTCGCCGGTCAATCCCAGGTTGGCCAGAGTCAGCGCAGCATTACCGGTCTGGCGGACGAAGTGGCCGATGCCAGCCAGATCATCAACGAGCTCGACAGCCATGCCCAGAAGATCAGCGGCATCCTGGCCACCATCAGCGGCATCGCCGAGCAGACCAACCTGCTGGCGCTCAACGCCGCCATCGAGGCGGCCCGGGCCGGTGAGCAGGGCCGTGGTTTTGCGGTGGTGGCAGACGAGGTGCGGGTGCTGTCGCGCCGTACCCACGACTCCACCGACGAGATCCAGCAGATGATCGAGACCCTGCAGCAGACCACCCGTCGCGCCGTGGGTGGCATGGAGACCAGCCGTCAGCTGGCGGGTACCAGCGTCGAGGATGCGGAAGCGGCCAACCAGAGCCTTGCCCGGATCAACGAGGCGATCGGCTCCATCAGCGACATGGCGACCCAGATCGCCGCAGCGGCCGAGGAGCAGACCTCGGTGACCGGCGAGATCAGCCGCAATACCGAGAATATCCGCCACGTCTCGCAAGAGCTGGCCGAGCAGGCGGGCAACGAGGCGGCGCAGGCGGCCGAGCTCAAGTCGCTGACCGAGCGGCTGGAGCAGGAGATCGGCCGCTTCCGGCTCTGATCATCCCGCCACTCCAGCAACAGAAAGGGCAGCCCGCGGGCTGCCCTTTGTTATTGCCGGTGGCCGTCAGGCGGCGCTCTCCAGCTGCGCCAGATGGAAGGCGCGCCAGTTGCCGTCGGGCAGGTAGTGCTTGCCCTGCTGCCACTGGGGGTCGTGCTGCACCACGTAGCGGTAGTGGTAGGCCAGCTGTTGGCCGACATAGCACCTCTGCGCCGGGTCGAAGATCTCCACCTCGACCAGCTGGCGCAGATATTCGCTCTGGGGATCATCCTCGCCGTGGAAGTTCTCCATCTCGTCCAGCGCCGCGATGGCGGCGGGGAAGTCGTCCAGCACAAACAGCTCGCCATAGACCCAGTCATCACCCTGCAGCAGGGCCGGATAGCCCTTGTGCTGCAGGTGATAGAGGGCGCCGCGCACCCGGGCGCGCCGTGGCGGTTGGCTCACATGAGCGGCCAGATAGCGGCGGTAGTTGAACAGCCCATCCATCAGACTGCCGTAGACGAACAGCGGGCGTGGCTGGCCGAGGCTCATGAGATCTCGCCGCCCACGACCTTGAGGTCGCCATCCTGCTGCAGTACCACCGCCTCGATGGCCAGCGCCAGCGCACGGGTGATGTCGCTCATGGCGAGGCAGGGCTGGTTCACCTTGTCCGCTACCTGCTCGGTGATGTAGGGAACGTGGATAAAGCCGCCGCGCACCGCCGGGAACTCTTTTTCGATCAGGTAGTGCAGCTGATACATGATGTGGTTGCAGACGAAGGTGCCCGCGGTGTTGGAGACCGCAGCCGGAATACCGTTCTCCTTGATGCGCTGCACCATCCCCTTGATGGGCAGGCGGGAGAAGTAGGCCGGTGCGCCATCGGCCTGAATCACTTCATCGATGGGCTGTTGCTGCTCGTTGTCGGGGATGCGGGCATCGTCGATGTTGATGGCGACCCGCTCCGGGGTAATGGCGAAGCGGCCGCCCGCCTGACCGACGTTGATCACCACATCCGGCTGGTGCTGGTGCATCAGCGCCGCCAGCAGGGTGGCCGACTTGCCGAATACGGTGGGGATCTGGGCCTTGATCACGGTGGCGTCCAGAATGGTGTCGGGCAGGCGCTTCACCGCCTCCCACGCCGGGTTGATGGGCTCGCCGCCGAAGGGGTCAAAACCGGTAATCAGAACTTTCATCATCGTCTCCCGAATTCTCAAAATGCCCAGTAGTACATGAGGGCGATATGGATCAGCACCAGGGTCAGCGCCATCGGCACCTGCACCTTGATCACCTTGTTGAGATCCTTCATCTCCAGCAGGGCGGCGGGCAGGGCATTGAAGTTGGCGGCCATGGGGGTCATCAGGGTGCCGCAGAAACCGGCGGTCATCGCCAGCGCACCGGCGATCACCGGATCACCCCCTTGCGCGACCACGAAGGGAATGCCGATCCCGGCGGTGATGACGGTGAAGGCGGCGTAGGCGTTGCCCATGATCATGGTGAAGACCATCATGCCGAGGCAGTAGGCCACCACCCCGACGAAGGGGCTGCCCATCGGCACCACGGTGGAGATCCCGTGGGAGATGACATCGCCGACGCCGGACGTGTTGAAGATCACCCCGAGGGCGGCCAGCAACTGGGGCAGGATGCCGGTGATGCCCACTTGCTGGATCATCCGGTCCGAGTCGCCCACCACGGTGGAGGGGGTGGCACGGGTCAGCAGTACCGTGATGACGAAGGCGATCACCGCCGCCAGACCGATACCGACCTGACCGCCGAGCGGCGTGAACTGGGCGATCACTACCGCCAGCAGGGCCAGCAACACGCAGGGCAGGAAGATCCGGTTGCCGATGCGGTTGGCGTGGCGCTGGGACTCCTCCTCGCTCGCCTGCTCCAGCTTGCCGATCTTCACCTGCTTGAGCAGGGTGATGACCCCCATGGTGAGGATCAGCATCCCGTTGATCATGTTGGGGATATAGCTGCCGAAGGCGAACAGCACACCCAGGATGGTCCAGAACAGGGCGGTACCAATTTTGGCCGGGTGGTTGGCATCACGCAGGACGCGCCAGGCGCTGCTGAACAGGATGACGCCGATCAGCACATAGAAGAATTCGAGCATATTGGGGATCAGTGCAGCCATTACTGTTGACCTCCCTTGCTGTTGCCAGATGCATATTTCTTGGCCATCTGACGGTCAAACCACATATTGGAGGCGGCGACCATAAACAGGGTAATGATGGCAATCGGCATGGAGGCCTTGGCAATATCGACGGCGGAGACGTTATATCCCAGCGACTCGAACGTGCCGACAATCAGCAATACCCCGGCGGAGGCGACGAAGGTATTTTGGGCAAAGAAGTTGCCGTAGTTTTCGGTGGCCGAAACCCGCGCCTTGATATATTCCTCGTCCTCTTCGCTTAATTTCCCGTGCACCTTGCTGGCGGCTGCCTGCGTCATCGGGTTGACCAGCGGACGAATAAACTGGGTATGACCCTGTACCCGCACCGAGAAGAGACCGGCCAGCTCGCGGATAAACATATAGAGGGTCATGAACTTGCCCGGGGTGAGCTTTTTGATCCGCTCGATCAGGGTGACCGCCTGCTGTTTCAGACCGTAGCGTTCGCAGATGCCGATCATCGGTAGGGTCAGCAGAAACAGCGTCACCATGCGGTTGGAGACAAAGGCTTCGCCCAGCAGGGAGAGGCAATCGGTCATGGAGAGACCGGAGACCAGTGCCGTGGTAACGGCAGCGACCAGCACGACGGCCAGAGTATCGAGTTTGAAATAAAATCCTAACAAAATAATGAGGATGCCACTCAATTTAATCCATTCCAATTAACCACCTCGTTCAAGTGAATATTTATGTGTAATTTTTGATGATGGAGTTGTTTATCATCTGCAGACAGGGATGGCAACAATTAAGCGTTTGCGAGGAGATGCATGGCTGATGACACCACATTTTTGCTGATTTATCGTTCGCTGGTAAATGGTGAGTCCTGTTATCACGGTGCCAATGTGCATCAATGCTGATTATTCATCATGATTTCCCCGATATATGTCAGCGATACCGGCGTGGCAGTTCAGCTGCCTGATAAATAACCTCCCATTTGATTTGGCAATATACATGCAACATGCCGTCTATATATTTGGCGGAAAAGGTGGCTGGAGATCGGAGGCAGGAAAATATGGCGGGCAGGTGAGTGCGGTGGCGAAGGGGTCGCCACCGCTGAAGGCTCAGGGGGTCTGCTTGACCCAAATCAGCTGGTCGGTGGCAAAGCCCAGCCCCCTGGCCTTGGCGATCAGCGCGTCCACCTTCTCCTTGGGCGGATTGGGGGAGCGGGAGAGGATCCAGAGGTAGTCGTGGTTGTAGCTGGTCACCAGCGAGAGCTGGTAGTCGGGGTCGAGGTCGATGACGTTGTAGCCGCCGTAGAAGGGGCCGAAGAAACTCACCTTGAGCCGCGCCTCGTCAGGACTATCGACGAAGTAGGCCTTGCCCTCGGCTTCGCGCCAGCTGCCATCGCTCTGCTTGCCGCGGTTGAGCACCTTGACGCCGCCATCGTCCCGCAGGCTGTAGGTGGCGCTCACCTGCTCCAGCCCCCGCTCGAAGCTGTGGTCGAGGCGAGCGATTTCGTACCAGGTACCGAGATAACGATCGAGCTGGAAGCCGGTGACGGGGCGGATGCCGTCGGCAATCCCGGTACAGGCCGTCAGCAGCAAAGCGGTGAACAGGCAAAGCAGTGAACGCATAGGTAATCCCTCTCTTGTTATCCCTCGATGATGCGCAGCTGGCCATCCCGGAAGCGGGAGGCCTGATCCGTCGGCGTGCTGCCGAAGAAGCGCTTGTACTCCCGGCTGAACTGGGAGTTGCTCTCGTAACCGACTCTGGCCGCCGCGGTGCCCGCCTTGATGCCGTCGTGCAGCATCATCATCCGCGCCTTGTGCAGGCGAAACGACTTGATGTACTGCAGCGGCGAGGTGGCGGTGACCGCCTTGAAGTGGTGGTGAAAGGCGGAGACGCTCATGTTCACCTCCCGCGCCAGCTCCTCCATGGTGAGGTTGTCGGCATAACGGGACTCTATCATACGCAGCACCCGGGCGATCTGGCCCACATGGTTGTGGCGATTGGCGAGCGCCTGCAGCGCCGGGCCGCCCCCCTCGGTGAGGGCGTGGAACAGCATCTCCCGCACCGTCTGCGGCCCCAGCACCTTGGCGTGCAGCGGGTTGTCCATCAAATCGATCAGCCGCTCGGCGGCGCAGAACATCGCCTCCGACAGGGGCACCGAGTGGACGCCGCTCTTTTGCGGAGCGGGGGCGGGCAGGGCATCGCCCAGCTCCAGCAGCAGCTCTTGCAGGGTGACCAGATCGATCTCGATGGTAAAACCGATAAGCGGCTGCTCGGGGGAGGCGAAGCACTCGCACTCGCAGGGCAGCGGCAGGGTCATCAGCAGGTAGTGGTTGGGGTCGTAGCGAAACACCTGATCCGCCAGATAACCCACCTTGTGTCCCTGCAGGATAACGATCATCCGCGGTTGGTAGAGCACCGGGGTGCGGCCATGGTGCTCGGTGGTATAGATGAGGTTGACCTGTTTCACCGGTGATGGGGTGATGCCGGGGGCGGTGACGTGGCGGGTCACTCTGGCGGCGAGGTCGCTGTAACGGTTTTGCATGGGCGCTCTTTGATTCGACTGTTCCGGTTTTCGCTGCTTTGTAGAAATAGGCAAGAATCAAGCAGGATGTTGTCTTGATGGTAGGGTGGTTCTGGAGAAAAATGCAATCACGATTTCGCGGCCTGGCCGCCCTGACTATCAGAAGAAGGCAATGTCGATGAACAACTTTACTCTCCATACCCCGACCAAAATCCTGTTCGGCCAAGGGCAGATCGCCCAGCTGCGCGAGCAGCTCCCGAGCGATGCCCGCGTCATGATCACCTATGGCGGCGGCAGCGTGGTACGCAGCGGCCTGCTGGAGCAGATCCGCAACGAGCTGGCTGGCATGACCCTGTTTGAATTTGGCGGCATCGAGCCGAACCCGGCCTACGAGACCCTGATGGGCGCCGTGGAGCTGGCCCGTGCCGAGCGGGTCGACTTCCTGCTCGCCGTTGGCGGTGGCTCCGTGCTCGATGGCACCAAGTTTATCGCCGCTGCCGCGCACTACGATCTGGCCAAGGATCCCTGGCACATTCTCGAGACCGTCGGCAGCGAAGTGCGTTCCGCCATCCCGCTCGGCTCAGTGCTGACCCTGCCGGCGACCGGTTCCGAAATGAACATGGGCGCCGTCATCACCCGTCGCAGCAGTGGCGACAAGGTGCACTTCTTCTCGCCGTTCGTGATGCCGCGCTTCGCCGTGCTGGATCCGGTGCTCACCTACACCCTGCCCGAGCGTCAGGTGGCGAACGGGGTGGTGGATGCTTTCGTCCACATCGTGGAGCAGTACCTCACCTATCCGGTCAATGCCAAGGTGCAGGATCGCTTCGCCGAAGGCTTGCTGCTGACCCTGATCGAAGAGGGCCCCAAGGCGCTGGCCGAGCCGCACAACTACGAGGTGCGCGCCAACATCATGTGGAGCGCCACCATGGCGTTGAACGGTCTGATCGGTGCCGGTGTGCCGCAGGATTGGGCCACCCACATGCTGGGTCACGAGCTGACTGCCCTGCATGGCCTCGACCACGCCCAGACGCTGGCGGCGGTACTGCCCGCCCTGTTGCAGGCCAAGCGCAAACAGAAGCATGCCAAGCTGCTGCAATACGCAGAGCGGGTGTGGGGTCTGAACAGCGGCAGCGAAGCGGAGCGCATCGACGATGCCATCGCCGCGACCCGCGACTTCTTCGAGCGGATGGGGGTCAAGACCCGACTGCGCGACTACGGTCTGAAAGATCTGGGTATCGACACCCTGATCGGCAAGCTGGGTGAGCACGGCATGACCCGTCTGGGCGAGCACAGCGATATCGATCTGGTGCAGAGCCAGCATATTTATGAAGCGGCCTGGTAAGGGCCGCCAATCGGTGCCAAACGGGCGAAACGATTGAATTGCCGGGGCCCTCTCCCGCCATCTGGCGGCTGAGCGGCCCCGCTTTTGTTGGGAAAATGTTACTTTTCGGCGTTTCGCTGCGAGAAGTGAGACGAAAGCGGATTTCGTAAGAACAAAAAACGCTAAGATAGAGGGCCGGTAAAACATTTTTTTTGACTGGTTGGATCACTTTTTTCAGCCGTTTTTACTGGTATAAGCCTCTAATTTGGTTTGTTTTTTTTAATCGTAGCCAGGGATGGGCTGAATTCTGTACGAGTGCCGTCGGGACTGCGGTTGTAATAAAACTCCAAAATTTGATACTAATCACCTTCGCGCCTGAAAAGCGGGGGCCTGACCATGACAGGAGGTTGAGGTAAAGCCTACTGATTTTCATAACAAAGAGCCCTGGACCTGCACTTTGGTCATGTCTTGTTTCGTCAGAAGTGAGACACTGGGCAGCGATTGTTTATTAACCATCAGGGAATAGTCATGCAGATTGGAATACCGAGAGAGAGTCTCGCCGGTGAGACCCGGGTCGCAGCGACCCCGGCTACCGTCGAGCAGCTGAAAAAGCTCGGCTTCGAGGTCGCCATCGAGACCGGCGCAGGCCTGTCGGCCAGCTTCGATGATGCCGCCTTCGAGGCTGCCGGTGCCAGCGTGGTGCCGAATGTCTGGCAAGCCGACCTTATCTTCAAGGTCAATGCGCCGACCGATGCCGAGATCGCACAAATTAAAGATGGTGCCACTCTGGTGAGCTTCATCTGGCCTGCCCAGAACCCTGAGCTGGTCAAGAAGCTGTCCGAGCGCAACATCAATGTGATGGCGATGGATATGGTGCCGCGGATCTCCCGTGCCCAGTCCCTCGATGCCCTCTCCTCCATGGCCAACATCGGTGGCTATCGCGCCGTGGTTGAAGCTGCGCACCAGTTCGGTCGCTTCTTCACCGGTCAAATCACCGCAGCCGGTAAAGTGCCGCCTGCCAAGGTGCTGGTGATCGGTGCCGGTGTCGCCGGTCTGGCCGCCATCGGTACGGCCGGTTCCCTCGGCGCCATCGTGCGTGCGTTCGATACCCGTCTGGAAGTGGCCGAGCAGATCGAATCCATGGGTGGGGAATTCCTCAAGCTGGACTTCGGTGGCGAAGACGGCGCATCCAGCGATGGTTATGCCAAAGTGATGAGCGAAGAGTTCATCAAGGCCGAGATGGAGCTGTTCGCCCAGCAGGCCAAAGAGGTGGACATCATCATCACCACCGCCCTGATCCCGGGCAAGCCGGCTCCCAAGCTGATCACCAAAGAGATGGTCGACAGCATGAAGCCGGGCTCCGTCATCGTGGACATGGCCGCTCAGGCTGGCGGTAACTGCGAATACACAGTGCCGGGTGAACTGCATGTCACCGCCAACGGCGTCAAGGTGATCGGTTACACCGATCTGCCGGGTCGTCTGCCTGCCCAATCCTCCCAGCTCTACGGTACCAACCTGGTCAACCTGATGAAGCTGATGTGCAAGGAGAAGGACGGCAACGTTGCCATCAACTTCGAAGACGTGGTTCAGCGCAACATGACGGTGATCCAGGCCGGTGAAGTGACCTTCCCGCCGCCCGCCATCTCCGTCTCTGCCGCCCCGCAGAAACCGGCTGCCGCCAAACCGGCCGCCAAGAAAGAAGCGGCCAAGCCCTCCAACAAGAAGTTCGTGTTCGGTGCCCTCGGCATCGCCGCCTTCGGCTGGATCGCCTCCGTTGCCCCGGCAGCCTTCCTCTCCCACTTCACCGTATTCATCCTGGCCTGTGTGGTCGGTTACTACGTGGTGTGGAACGTTTCGCACGCCCTGCATACGCCGCTGATGTCGGTCACCAATGCCATCTCCGGCATTATCGTGGTCGGTGCCCTGCTGCAGATCGGGCAAGGGTCGACCCTGGTCACCGCGCTGGCGTTCGTCGCCGTGCTGATTGCCAGTATCAACATCTTCGGCGGTTTCACCGTCACTCAGCGCATGCTGAAGATGTTCCGTAAGGATTAAGGGGGTTTAACGTGTCTCAAGGACTGGTAACAGCATCCTATATCGTTGCCGCCGTGCTCTTCATCCTCAGTCTCGCGGGACTGTCGAAGCAAGAAACGGCCAAGCATGGCAACCTGTTCGGTATCGCGGGTATGGCTATCGCCCTGCTCGCCACCGTATTCAACCCGGAGACCAGTGGCGTTCACTGGATCATCCTGGCCATGGTGATCGGCGGTGCCATCGGCGTGCGTCTGGCACTCAAGGTCGAGATGACCGAGATGCCCGAGCTGGTGGCCGTGCTGCACAGCTTCGTGGGTATGGCGGCAGTGCTGGTGGGCTTCAACAGCTTCATCGATCTGCACCCCTCTGCACCTGCTGAGGTAGTCGTCTCCGTCGGTTCCAACCTGGATGCGACTCTGGCAGCCGCCCGTGCGGCGTTCGAACAGGCGGCCAGCGTCGCCCAGGTCGAGCACCTCTCCGGCGCCATGCTGAACATCCACCTGGTCGAAATCTTCCTGGGCGTCTTCATCGGTGCCGTGACCTTCACCGGTTCCGTGGTTGCCTTCGGCAAACTGCGCGGTCTGATCTCCTCCAAGCCGCTGATGCTGCCGCACCGCCACAAGCTGAACCTGCTGGCCGTGGTCGCCTCTCTGGCGCTGATGGTCTACTTCGTCAACGCGGGCGGCTCTACCTTCGCCCTGCTGGTGATGACCCTGATCGCCTTCGCCTTCGGCTGGCATCTGGTTGCCTCCATCGGTGGCGCCGACATGCCGGTGGTGGTCTCCATGCTGAACTCCTACTCCGGTTGGGCGGCGGCGGCGGCGGGCTTCATGCTCTCCAACGACCTGCTGATCGTGGTGGGTGCGCTGGTAGGTTCCTCCGGTGCGATCCTCTCTTACATCATGTGCAAGGCGATGAACCGCTCCTTCATCTCCGTGATCGCCGGTGGCTTCGGCTCCGATGGCGTGGCCTCCACGGCTGATCAGGAGATGGGCGAATACCGCGAAACCAGCGCCGAGGAAGTGGCTGACCTGCTGAAGAACTCCAGCTCCGTCATCATCACCCCGGGCTACGGCATGGCGGTGGCGCAGGCCCAGTATCCGGTGGCTGAAATCACCCAGAAGCTGCGTGATCGCGGCGTCAAGGTGCGCTTCGGTATCCACCCGGTTGCCGGTCGTCTGCCTGGCCACATGAACGTGCTGCTGGCGGAAGCGAAAGTCCCGTATGACATCGTGCTGGAAATGGACGAGATCAACGACGACTTCGCCGATACCGACACCGTGCTGGTGATCGGTGCCAACGACACCGTCAACCCGGCCGCGATGGAAGATCCGGGCAGCCCGATCGCCGGGATGCCGGTACTGGAAGTGTGGAAAGCGCAGAACGTCATCGGCTTCAAGCGCTCCATGAACACTGGCTACGCCGGTGTCCAGAACCCGCTGTTCTTCAAGGAAAATACCCAGATGCTGTTTGGCGATGCCAAGGCCAGCGTCGAGGCAATCCTGAAAGCACTGTAAGTGCCATTCAGAGAGTGAATATCAAGGAGGCTTCGGCCTCCTTTTTTATTGCTCATCCCTTGTATATCCTCAATCCATACGGACCATGAGGGATCTCCATGATGTGGTGTCAGGGTTGGCGAAGGATCGGGTTGTACGGCTGGCTGCTGGCCTCCCTGTTTGGTGCTGGTTCGGCCGTAGCGGCGGACGAGCCGCCGACTCTGACGCTGCTGACCGAGCTGTGGCCCCCTTATGTGATGCGTGGTGACAATGGCGAGCTGGCCGGCGCCGATCTCGATCTGGCCTGTACCGTGTTGCGCCAGATGGGTTATCGCACCGAAATCAGGGTGCTGCCCTGGAAGCGGGTTCTGCAGCAGGCCCGTCTCAGGCAGGGGGATGCGGTGCTCGATGTCTTCTTTGAACCTTCCCGCCAGCACTGGCTTCACTACCCCGAAGAGCCGCTCTCTTACAGCGGCGAAGTGCTCTTCTATCCATCGGCCCGTCCGGTGGATTTCAAGCAGCTCTCCGACCTCAAGGGTCTGCGGATAGGTATTCAGGAAGATTATGCCTACAGCCCCGATTTTCTGACCGATCCCGGGGTGATCCGGATGCCGATGACGGGGGAGGGGAATGCCATCAAACAGCTGCATCTGATGATGGCCGGTCGGCTGGACGGGGTGGTGCTCAACGAGCGGGTCGGTCGCTACTTGCTGCATACCCAGGGGCTGCAGGATCAGGTGAACCACGGCTCGCGCCTGCTGACCGACGACAACCGCAACTTCCTCGCGTTTACCCACAAGCCCGGCCACGACCAGCTGGCTATCCGCTTCTCCTCTGCCCTCAAGGCGTTCAAACAGACCCCCGCCTATAAGCAGCTGCTGGCTCGCTATCACCTCTGAGTTGCCGCCCTGCTGTGCGCCGCTTCACAATTTGTCGCACTTTGTTAAAAGGTGGGCATAATGGCGAGCAAAAAGGGGATGCCGCTCAACATTAGTTGATCTTGTTGATAGTAGAATCAACTGCGGTTTACTCAAAGTTACTCATATATGTCCACAGCAGCCACCACTGACCAGATCAATTCGTTAACGGATGAAGAACGTCATCTGATCGCCAGTTTCGAGCCCGCGGTCGAGGCGCTGGCCGCGCTGTTTGGCGCAGGGTGCGAGGTGGTGTTGCATGCGTTCGATACGCTGGATGCATCGGTCATCAAGATTGCCAACGGCCATGTCACCGGTCGTCGGGAGGGGGCGCCGGTCACCGACTTTGCCCTCAACCGCTTGCAGGGGGAGGCGGGCAGCCAGTGGAGCAGCTACTTCAGCCGTACCCGCGACGGGACGCTGATGAAGTCCTCCTCCATCACCATCAGCAACCGGCAGGGCAAGCCCATCGGCATGCTCTGCGTGAACTTCAGTCTGGATACCTCCCTTGGCAGCCTGCTCGATACCTTTGCGCTGCCAGCGGCACCGGCGCCGCTCAACAACGAGACCTTTGCCAGCTCGGTGGACGATCTGGTGACCCAGGTGATTGAGAAGGTGGATCGGGATGATTCGCTCTCCTGCACGGTGCGCAACAAGGAGATAGTGACCCGGCTCTTCGACATGGGGATCTTCGAGATCAAGGAGGCGGCCCAGCTGGTTGCCCGGATGCTCGGCATCTCCCGTCACACCGTCTATTTGCACATCCGCAATCACAAGGCGGATCTGAACAAGCAATAACTGCCTGCGGGCACCCTGAACATGAGAAACACTGCGATGAAAGCACAATGGACCGACTTTATTACCCTGCTCAAGCGTGAAGTGGTGCCGGCCCTGGGCTGTACCGAGCCGATGTCGGTGGCGCTGGCGGCGGCCAACTGCCGCAAGCTGCTGGGGGAGACTCCGACCCGCATCAGCGTCTGGGTCAGTGGCAATCTGTTCAAGAACGGCATGGGGGTCGGGGTGCCGGGCACCGGCATGATCGGTCTGCCGGTGGCCGCTGCGGTCGGCATCACAGGGGGCAATCCCGATGCCGGGCTGGAGGTGCTCAAGACCCTCACACCAGAACAGGTGGAAGCGGCCAAGGCGCTGCTGCCGGTGATCAAGGTGGATGTGAAGGATGTGCCGGACGTGCTCTACGCCGAGGTGCTGGCCGAAGTTGAAGGGCACAGCGCCCGGGTGGTGATCTGCACCGACCACACCCGCATCATCCTGATGGAGAAGGATGGCGAGGTGCTGATGGAGCAGGCCAGTGCCCCCGGCGTGCAGATCCAGCCAGCCAAATCCGCCAAACCGGCCATGACCCTGCGGGAGATCGTCGATTTTGCATTGGAAGTGCCGCTGGCGGAGATCGACTTTATCCGCGAGGCCGCCACCATGAATCAGGCGCTGGCAGATGAAGGGTTGCAGGGTTACGGCCTGCAGATCGGCAAGATCCTCACCGAGCAGGTGGAGCGCAAGCTGCTCTCCGATGACCTGATGACCCTGGCGATGCGCCTCTCCTCCGCTGCCTCCGATGCGCGGATGGATGGCGCCATGCTGCCCGCCATGTCCAACTCCGGTTCCGGCAATCAGGGCATTGCCGCCACCATGCCGGTGGTCGCCGCCGCCCGCTTCCTCAAGGCGAGCGACGAGCAGCTGACCCGGGCACTGGTGATGAGCCATCTGGTGGCCATCTACATCAAGACCTATCAGAACAAGCTGTCGGCCCTCTGCGCCGCCAGTACCGCCGCCATGGGGGCCGGTGCCGCCATCACCTGGCTGCTGGGCGGCCAGTATCAGCAGATCAGCCACTGCATCAACAACATGATTGGCGATGTCTCCGGCATCATCTGCGACGGCGCGGGCAGCGCCTGCTCCATGAAGGTCTCCACCTCCACCTCGGCGGCGGTTAAGTCTTCGCTGATGGCCATCAACAACCTGCATGTCCCCCAGAGCGAGGGGATCGTCTCCGATGACGTGGACGAGACCATTGCCAATCTGGGCCGCCTCTCCAAAGAGGGGATGCTGGATACCGACATCGAAATCATCAACATCATGCGAGCGAAACAGCAGAAGCAGTGAATCTGTGACAAGGGGGCGATAGACCCCCTTGTTCTTGTCACGACGGCGCAGACCGTCTGACACGGTTGCCAGGGCAAGCATGGCGCTTGCTCTTGTTTCTCGGGCCCAAGCCCGCTTTTTGGGGAGTCATACCATGACATTTAGCGTTATCGGCAATCTGGCCATCGCCGCCATCTTGCTGTTCTTTCTCTACCGGTTACAGGAAAAACATGTGAGCTTCACCCGCCGGGTATTTGCCGGTCTGGGGCTCGGTATTCTGTTCGGCGCCGCGTTGCAACTGCTTTACGGTGCTGGTTCGTCCGTCATTGTTCAGACCATCGACTATCTGGATATCGTGGGTAGCGGCTATGTGAAGCTGCTGCAGATGATCATCATCCCGCTGATCATGGTCTCCATCATCAGCGCTATCTTGAAGCTCAATGGCGGCACTGCGCTGGGCAAGATCAGCGCCATGACCATAGGCGTGCTGATCTTCACCACCGCCATCGCCGCCGGGGCGGGCATCCTGATGTCCAACCTGTTTGGCCTGACCGCTGAAGGGCTCACCTCCGGTGCCGCCGAGAGCGCCCGTGGCGCCGCGCTGCAGACCACCCTCGGCAGCGTCGAGAGCATGTCGTTTGCCAAGATGATGCTGGAGTTCATTCCCGCCAACCCCTTCCTCGACATGACCGGGGCGCGCAAGACCTCCACCATCGCCGTGGTGATCTTCTCCATCTTCATCGGCCTCTCTGCCACCGGCATCGCCCGCAAGAAGCCGGAGATCTTCGCCAGCTTCAGCCACTTCGTGGCCGTGGCTCATGCCATCGTGATGCGAATGGTGACCCTGGTGCTGCGCCTGACCCCGTTCGGCGTGCTGGCGCTGATGACCAAGGTGGTCTCCGGCTCCAACTATGCGGATATTCTTAACCTGCTCAGCTTTGTGATGGCCTCTTACGGCGCCATCGCCATCATGTTTGTCGTGCACCTGCTGCTGGTGAGCATGGTCGGCATCAACCCGCTGCGCTTCCTCAAGAAGATCACCCCGGTGCTGGCGTTTGCCTTCACCTCGCGCACCAGTGCGGGCTCCATCCCGATGAACGTGCAGACCCAGACCAAGTCGCTGGGTATTCCTGAGGGGATCGCCAACTTCGCCGCCTCCTTCGGTTCCACCATCGGCCAGAACGGCTGTGCCGGTATCTATCCGGCCATGCTGGCCGTGATGATTGCCCCGACCGTCGGGGTCAACCCGATGGATCCCGGCTTCATCATGACCCTGATCGCCATCATCACCGTCAGCTCCTTCGGGGTGGCCGGGATTGGCGGCGGCGCCACCTTTGCCGCGCTGATCGTGCTCTCCGCGCTGGACTTCCCGGTGGCGCTGGCCGGTCTGCTCATCTCCATCGAGCCGCTGATCGACATGGGCCGTACCGCGCTCAACGTCTCCGGCTCCATCACCGCAGGGACGGTCACCAGCCGCCTGATGGGCGAGACCGACATGCATGTGTTCAACAGCGATCACGAAGTGAGTCTGGACGGCGAAGAGTCCACCGTCTGATTTGCTGTCGGTTGATCTGGGCGTGGAAAGGGGCGACCCTTTCCCGTCATAGACCGCAGGGAGGGCATGCCCTCCCTGCGCCATTGAGAGGAAAAACAATGAGAATTCTGATCATCGGTGGCGAAGCCGCCGGTATGAGTGCGGCGGCCAAGGCGCGCCGTCTGGCCAAAGATGCCGACATCGTGGTGTATGAGGCCTCCGAGGTGATCTCTTTCGGTGCCTGCGGCCTGCCTTACTTCGTCGGTGACGAGTTTCAGGAGCCCGGCTACATGGCCGAGTTCACCCCCGAGCAGTTCGCCGCCAAGGGGATCGAGGTCAAGATTGGTCATCGGGTGCTGAGCGTTGACGCAACTGCCCAGACCCTGCAGGTGGAGCATAACGGCGACACCTTCACCGATCGCTACGATCGGCTGATGATCGCCACCGGTGCCCGCGAAGTGATGCCCCCCATCCCCGGTTTGCAGCAGCAAGGGGTATTCGGTCTGCGCCGGATGGCCGACGGGCTGGCGCTCAAGGCGGCGGTGCAAGACAAGAATAATCGTCGCGCCGTGGTGATCGGCTCCGGCTTTATCGGGCTGGAGGTGGTCGAGGCGCTGGTCCATCAGGGCAAAGAGGTGCGTCTCATCGAGCTGGCGGATCGGGTCATCCCCGATGCGTTTGATGGCGAGATCACCCAGCACATCGAAACCGAACTGCGCGAGCAGGGGGTCTCTCTCCATCTGGGTGAGCGAGTTGAAGCGCTGCTGGGGGATGGCCGGGTGACCGGCGTGCGCACCAGCCAGGGCGAGTACGAGGCCGATATCGTGGTGGTCTGCACCGGGGTCAAGCCCAACACCGAGTTTCTGGCCGACACCGGCATCGAGCGGCTCGGCAACGGCGCCATCAAGGTGGACCGTCAGGGGCGCAGCTCGCTGGCCAACGTCTGGTCGGCCGGTGACTGTGCCAGCGTCTGGCACAGCGTGAAGCAGCAGCAGGTCTATGTGCCGCTCGCCACCATCGCCAACAAGCTGGGGCGCATGGTGGGTGAGAACCTGGCCGGGGCCGAGCAGACGTTCCCGGGCACTCTCGGCTCCGCGGCACTCAAGGTGCTGGGACTGGAGGCGGGCCGTACCGGTCTTTCCGAGCAGGAAGCCAAGGCGATGGGCATCGACTATCGCACCGTGGTGATCAAGGACAAGTGCCACACCAACTACTGCCCGGGTCAGTCCGACATTCACGTCAAGCTGGTCTATGAGGCGGGCAGCAAGCGGCTGCTGGGTGGCCAGATCCTCGGTCGCAAGGGGGCGGTACACCGCATCGACGCGCTGGCGGTGGCCATCACCATGGGAGTGACCACCGAGCAGCTCGGCATGCTGGACTTTGCCTACGCGCCGCCCTTCTCCCGCACCTGGGATGCCCTGAACGTGGCGGGTAACGTCGCGAAGTAAGAGCTGTGATGACGGCGCCGGGAGGGCGCTGTCACGCTGATACTGCTCTGCAGAGCCTCTGCGGGTAATATCAGTGGCTAAATTGCAGCGATAAAAAAACCGATGCCAAGGCATCGGTTTTTTGTTACCGGTTGATCCGTATCACTCAGCCACGGCCGAGGCGGTTCTCCGGGTAGTTCTTGGCCAGCACTTCGCGGGCATGCTTGGCCAGCTGCGGCATCTTCAGAGCGTCGTAAGACTCGACCATGATCTCCAGTGCCTTCTCGGTTTCGGCTGTGTCGGGGTAGGTTTCGACAATCAGCTTGGCCCGGTTGGCGGCCGCGACCAGTGCATCACGCTTCACGTAATACTCGGCCACGCTCAGGTCATATCGGGCCAGACGATTCTTCAGGCCAATCATGCGGGCGCGGGCATCGGCGGCATAGACGCTGTTGGGGTAGTTCTGCAGCAGGGTCTTGAAGTCCTGGAATGCCTGACGGGCATATGCCGGGTCTTTGTCGTCCCGATCGATACCGAACAGGCTCTGGAAGAAGTTGTAATCCGCCGCCATGTTGGTCAGGCCGCGCATATAGAAGACGTAATCGATATTTTTATGCGCCGGATTGAGGCGGATAAAACGGTCGATATTGGCGATCGCCTGAGCGGTATCATCCTGCTTGTAGTAGGCATAGATGAGGTCAAGCTGCACCTGGTTGGAGTAGGCGCCGAACGGGTAGCGAGAGTCCAAAGCCTCCAGCAATTCAGTGGCTTGCACGTAATTGCCAACGTCCAGTTTGAGGCGTGCTTTCTGGTACAGGGTCTCCGGCGGTTCGTCGGGTACCTTGGGTTTGGTGCTGGAACAGCCTGTGATCAAGGTAGCGACCAAGGCGAGCGACATCAGCAGGTGAGACTTCTTTCCCATCAACAACATCCGGTCCATTTCCACGAAATTGGCAAAGTATCCGTTATGCTTGGCTAAAAGAAAAGCTAGAATACCCGGATTATTTCGAATTGATACCCCCCGCTCAAGAGACCATACATGAGCCAGCATATTGAACTGACAGGCGAATTCCAGGATCACCAATTCGGGCAGCGACTCGACCAGGCCCTGGCCGAATTGTTTCCAGACTACTCCCGCACCCGCATCAAGGAGTGGATTTTACAGGACAGAGTGACCCTGGACGGTCAGGTTGCCAACACCCCGCGCGAGAAGATTCTGGCCGGGCAGCAGGTGCATGTGAATGTCGAGCTGGAAGATGATACCCGCTGGGATGCCCAGGATATCGAGCTCAACATCGTTTATGAAGATGAACACATTCTGGTGATCGACAAACCGGCCGGACTGGTGGTTCACCCGGGCGCAGGCACGCCCGATGGCACCATCCTCAACGCCCTGCTGCACCGCTACCCCGGCATTGCCGAGGTGCCCCGTGCCGGTATCGTGCACCGTCTGGATAAAGACACCACAGGTTTGATGGTGGTTGCCAAAACCGTACCCGCCCAGACCCATCTGGTGGAAGCGCTGCAGGCGCGCCAGATCACCCGTGAGTACGAAGCGATCGCCATCGGTCACATGACCGCAGGTGGCACCGTTGATGCGCCCATCGGCCGTCACCCGACCCAGCGTACCCATATGGCCGTGGTGCCCAATGGTCGTCCTTCTGTGACCCACTACCGGGTGCACGAGAAGTTCCGTGGCCACACCCGTCTGCGTCTGCGTCTGGAGACCGGCCGTACCCACCAGATCCGTGTCCACATGGCCCACATCAAGCACCCGCTGGTGGGTGATCCCGCTTACGGTGGCCGTCTGCGCCCGCTGCGCAACGCGACCCCCGAGCTGACCCAGGCACTGCGTAACTTCAACCGTCAGGCGCTGCATGCCACCATGCTGCAACTGGCTCACCCCATCACGGGTGAAGTGATGCAGTGGCACTCAGCTACACCGCAAGACATGGTGGAGCTGATGGAAGTGCTGCGCGCGGATACTCTCGCCAATCCGGATGATTTAGTCTGGAACTGATGCGATAGGGCCTGCTGCGTCGGTTTCTGGCGTCATCCGGCCCGAACAGATGCCAAACGGGGTTCCCTTGCAGGAGCCCCGTTTTTATATCGGTGAATTGAAGGAGTCACAGATGAAATGGATCGAACCCGACTGGCCAGCCCCGGCGTGTGTCAGGGCGTTGTCGACCACCCGGGATGGCGGCGTCAGTGAAGGGGTCTTTGCCGGTCTCAATCTGGGCGCCCACGTGGGTGACGAACCGGCGCGAGTCGAGGCCAATCGCGCCCGCTTGCAGCAGGCGGCCGCCATCCCGGGGCCCCTCAACTGGCTCAATCAGGTGCACGGCACCGTGGTTCATCCGGTCAGCAGCCATTATGAGCGGGCGCCGGATGCCGATGCTGCCTGCGCCCATGAGGCGGATCAGGCCTGCATCGTGATGACTGCCGACTGTCTGCCGGTGCTGTTCTGCGATCGGGCAGGCACAGTGGTGGCCGCCGCCCATGCTGGCTGGCGTGGGTTGAAAGAGGGGGTGCTGGAGGCGAGCATCGCCGCCATGGGCTGCGAGCCGGGCGAGATCCTGGCCTGGCTGGGCCCGGCCATCGGCCCCACTGCGTTTGAAGTGGGTGGCGAGGTGCGCGAGGCCTTTATGGCGGAGCAGGCCGAGGCAGAAGCGGCCTTCGTGCCTTCATCCAACGAGGGGAAATGGCTGGCGGATATCTACCGGTTGGCGCAGCTGCGGCTGGCCCGCGCCGGGGTGAATGCTGTCTATGGCGGCGAGCACTGCACCTTCAGCGATAGCGAACAGTTTTACTCCTATCGCCGCGATGGTCAGACCGGCCGGATGGCCTCCCTCATCTGGTTGGCCCGCTAAGCAATCACCCGCCAAGTAATACCCCGTCTCTCTCAAGAACAGATCCGTATGAGAGAGGCGGGGATCCTGCCTTCTCCCCGCTTTGCAGAAAAAATAACCAGCCCATGCCCTTGAAATAGCCCGTACGGGCCTCATCTTTCATCTCAGAAAGTTATGTTGTTTGCCGCGCAAGCGGCGTCTGCCTGTTTGAAGGGGGAGTGCAATGCGCCTCGATCGCCTGACCAGCAAATTCCAGATTGCTATTTCCGATGCCCAGTCTTTGGCACTGGGTCGTGACCACCAATTTATCGAACCCGTCCATCTGATGACCGCGCTGGTCAATCAGGATGGCGGCTCTATTCGTCCACTGCTCACCCTGACCGGGCTGGATATCAACTCTTTGCGCTCCCGCCTCGGCGAGGAGCTCGATCGCCTGCCCAAGGTGAGCGGGGTGGAGGGGGACGTACAGCTCTCCAACGGCCTCGGCCGCCTGCTCAACGTCTGCGACAAACTGGCCCAGCAGCGCAAGGATCAGTTCATCTCCTCCGAACTGTTCGTGCTGGCGGCCCTCGACGAGAAGGGCAACCTGGGCGAGCTGCTGCGTGCCCAGGGGCTGACCAAAGAGAAACTGGAAGCGGCCATCGACAAGGTGCGTGGCGGCAAGAAGGTGGAGGATGCCAACGCCGAGGAGAACCGTCAGGCGCTGGAGAAGTACACCATCGATCTGACCGAGCGGGCCGAAATCGGCAAGCTCGACCCGGTGATCGGCCGTGATGACGAGATCCGCCGTACCATTCAGGTGCTGCAACGCCGCACCAAGAACAACCCCGTGCTGATCGGTGCCCCCGGTGTCGGCAAGACCGCCATCGTCGAGGGGCTGGCCCAGCGCATCATCAACGGCGAAGTGCCGGAAG
>OEQV01000024.1_pt1 | contig 42473 bp, 43 predicted proteins | sample 1539821 | NCBI WGS metagenome assembly OEQV01 (sample SAMEA3891244, study PRJEB23780) | metagenome | biome: terrestrial biome; feature: animal house; material: water of meat washing | place: Italy | collected 2015-05-12 | reverse complement strand
AGTATCAGGTGATCGACGAGTTCAAGGCGGATCCGGGTATCTCCTTCCTGCAGGCGGGCCGCTTTATGGAGCTCGACAAGGGGCGTCTGGTTGCCTATATCCAGGATTTGAACGACAACGGCTCAAAACTGCAAAAGATCTTCGTGCTGCAGCGGGCGGAGGGGAACAATCCTCCCTCGGTGGTGGTGGCGACCGAAGGGGTGGTGACGGTCGATGAGAAAGGCCTGCAGTGGCTGACCCTGATGGATGGCTCCCGCTACGAGGGGAACTTCTCCGGCAAGCAGTTCCAGATCTCCGATTTTCGCGAATATGGTCTGGTGATCCGCCAGCAGGAGATGGAGCGTTCCAACCGCAAGGCGGCGGCCAAGCCGACCATGGAACTGTTCGGTACCCAGGACAACGCCATGATGGCGGAATTGCAGTGGCGTATCTCGCTGCCCCTCTCCATTCCGGTGCTCACCCTGCTGGTGGTGCCGCTGGCGCGGGTCAACCCCCGTCAGGGGCGCTACGCCAAGCTGCTGCCGGCCATCATGCTCTATCTCTCCTACTTCCTGCTGCTCAGCGCCGCCCGTTCGGCCATCGACAGCGGTCGGCTGCCCTACTGGCCGGGGATGTTCCTGGTGCCGCTCGGTTACCTGCTGTTTATCGGCCTGCCCCTCAATCTGCAGGGCACCAGCTGGTGGAACGGGGTGAAAGGGCGCTATTTCAACAGAAAATCAGCATGATGCTGCAACATAGGAACTTCTGCTGATGTTTGGCATTCTCGATAGATATATCGGTCGGGTCATTTTTATGTCGATCCTGCTGTGTGAAATCACGCTGGTTGGTCTGGCGGGGCTCATCAAGTATGTGGAGCAGCTCAAGTCGGTCGGTGACGGCAACTACGACATGATCAACGCCCTCTACTATGTGCTGCTCTCCATGCCCAAGGAGGCGGTGCTCTTCTTCCCGCTGGCCGCGCTGCTGGGTGGCCTGATTGGTCTGGGTCAGCTGGCGACCAGCTCCGAGCTGGTGGTGATGCAGGCGGCGGGTCGCTCCAAGATCAGTATTGTAATGGCGGCGCTCAAGACGGCGATCCCGCTGATGATCATGGTGGGGCTGATGGGGGAATATGTGGCCCCCATCGCCAAGCGGATGGCAGATGACATCAAGGCGGGCGCGCTGTCCGAAGGTCGTCTGACGGTTTCCGCCTACGGGGTGTGGGCTCGCGATGGCAACAACTTCGTCAATATCAACGGGGTGCGTAACGATGGCGCCCTCACCGGCATCACCCTCTATCGCTTCACCCCCGAGCGCAAGCTGATCGACGTGGTGCAGGCGCAGGAGGGGGTGTTTGAGCGCCACCACTGGCTGCTCAAGCAGACCCAGGTTACCCGCTTCGACGACCCGGCGCAGATCCGCAGCGAACAGCATGACAAGATGGAGTGGAGCTCGGAGCTGACGCCCAAGCAGCTGGGGGTGGTGAGTATCGACCCCGAGAACCTCTCGGTCTCCGGTCTGCTCGACTACATCGGCTATCTCGATGCCAACAAGCAGGATGCCGGTCGCTACAAGCTGGAGATGTGGCGCAAATTGCTGTCACCGCTCTCGGTGGTGGCGATGATCCTGCTGGCCTCCTCCTTCATCTTCGGCCCGCTGCGCTCGGTGAGCATGGGGGCGCGGATGCTGATGGGGATCATGACCGGCTTCGCCGTCTATGTGAGTGATCGGGTGTTTGGCCCCATCAGTCTGGTCTATGCGGTACCGCCGATTCTGGCGGCTATCGCGCCCAGCCTGCTGTTTGGCGGCATCTCCTTCTACATCCTCAGCCGCAAGCAGTAATCCGCACGAGGTTATGAGGAAATGCAAAGAGGGCACCTGTTGGTGCCCTCTTTCGTTGCTGCATTAAACCGGTATTACTTGTTCAGCAATTCCAGATTTTCCTGCTTGCTCAGCACGATCACTTCGCACTCGGCCCAGATATCCTGAAACGCCCGTGGGCGCTGGCGGTTGAACAGGCACATCAGGTTGCCCAGACCAAAGGCGGCGGTGGCGAGACGGATCAGCGCCTGGGTAACGCGGATATGGCTGCCATCCTCGTTCTGAATGCGCAGCCGCCAGGCGCGCATGCCGACGGTCTGGCCAGCGCGGGTCCAGAACCAGGTGTAGAAACCGCAGATGACGAAGGCGAGCCACAGGGTGTAGATCAGGCTCAGGTGGTGGCGGGTCAGCAACCAGACGGTATCTTCACCCGCCGGTACGCTGGCCATGCCGGTGACCAGCAACAGCTTGGCGACACCCATGCCGATAAAGCCGGCGATGATCAGCAGCGAAGTCACCACCAGCGCATCATAGATCAGGGCGCCGAGGCGACGCAGCAGACCCGCTGACGGGTATGGCTGAGTGGCGGGAGAGGGGGATTTTTGTTGGACTTTTTTAGGCTTGGCCATCGTTTTTATTCCATTAAGATGATGGCGGCATTCTATGTAACTGGCCCCGCATCGGCAAGGCGTTGAATAAATGAACAAACGGGAGTGTTCAATCGAAAAACACCTTGCATGGCATCGCGCCATTCGTATAATCCCTCGCAGTTGCCCGGGTGGCGAAATCGGTAGACGCAGCGGATTCAAAATCCGCCGGTGAATAACCGTGTCGGTTCGAGTCCGACCCCGGGCACCATCAAATTCATGACAAAAGGCCATCAGCAATGATGGCCTTTTGTTTTTTGGCGTTCCTGCGCATTGGTGCGTTGCTGCTGAGCAGGCAGTACTTCCCGTTACCTCTTGGTATCCCTTCTCTTTTCCCGCTCTCCGTTATTTCCTTTTCTTGATGTGGCCGCTGACGGCATCACCGCCAGCGGCCTGTTTCTATTGCGGTTTTTTTCCAAACCTTGCTGCATCAGAACATGGTTGCCGTGCTATCCCAGCAGGGCAAACAGCAGGGTACCGAGGGTGCCAGCTAGCGTCAGCGCGATGATGGCTCTGGGTGTGCCGTGCAGCTTGGTCCACATAAACAGGCTGGTGAGGGCGAGCAATAGCAGGGCCAGGGCGGCGATGTCGCCAAACAGCTGCCAGCCGAGGCCGGTGCCCATGCCGCGGTGCAGCCGGTTGAGGCTGGCGGCAAAGTTGGCCAGTTGCAGGTCGGTACGTACCAGCAGGGTACCCTCGACATAGCTGGCGGCCACGCTCTGGCTGAGGGTGACGCCGCGCATCTCCCACTTGGCGGGCAGGGTGAGCGGGCCGTTCGGGGTGGGCAGGGTCTGGGCCGGGGTGATCATGGTTCGCCCGTCGGCAAAGGTATCGGGATAGCGCTGTTGCAGCAGGCTTTTCAGCTGCTCCGGGCTGGCGAGCGGCGCCTTGAGCACTATCTCTTCACTCGATTTGTCGGTGTGGGGGCCGGGGATGGGCAACACGGCACGGTGTTGCAGCCAGAGACCGGTGATGCCGTACATCAGCATCAGGGCGAGGGTAAAAAAACCGGCCCAGGCATGGAGGCGGCGTACCCATTTGTTGTTGTGAAGGGGAACTCTTCTGCGTTTCATCGTGGTTGCTTCATAAAAAACTGGCCAGCAAGGGCTGGCCAGTCGGGGTGGTTGTCACTGGGATCAGAAGCGGTAGGTGCCAGTCAGACTCAGCTGACGGGGTGTGCCCGGCATGATCTGGGTGGCACTGGTGGCGCTGACGAAGTACTCGTGATCGGTCAGGTTCTCGGCGCTCAACTGGGCTTCCCACTGCTGCCAGCGATAACCGGCGCGCGCATCGAAGCGGGCGTAACCGGGCAGTGTGGTGGTGTTGGCGTTGTCGGCGAAGCGATCGCCCACCGCCGTCACGCCGGTTTCACCGAACCAGCCCTGCTCGCCACTCTTGTAGCCGAGATAGAACTGGCCATTCTGGCGGGAGACGTTCATCGGGCGCTTGCCCTGCAGATCCGCATCCGCCTTGACCTGTTCCGCATCCTGAATGGCGAAGCCGCCACGCAGGTAGAGCTCGTCGGTCAGCTCGGCGCGGGCGCTCAGCTCGACACCCTCGGTGCGCTGCAGGCCGGTGAGGATCACCTTGGTGGGATCCAGCGGATCCTTGGTGCGCTTGTTGTACATCTCCAGTCGATAGAGGGAGAGGGTGGTCGCCAGCTTGCCATTCAGCCAGTCACTCTTCACACCTCCTTCGTAGAGGCGGGTGTGCTGGGGTTCCAGCCCGTTGTTCTTGTCACCCGGGGTGATGCCGATCAGCTCGCCGCCCACCGGAGTGAAGGTCTTGCTGTAGGAGGTGTAGAAGGCGTGATCCTCGAGGGGATTCCACACCAGACCGAGGCGCGGGCTCAGGCTGTTGACCGAGACGCTCTCCTCCTTGTTGAGGTCGTAGCGGCGACTGGTGACGGTGAAGTCGTCACGGCGCAGCCCGCCCACCAGATGCCAGTCACCCAGGCTGAGCTGATCCTGCAGATAGAGGCCATTGCCGCGCACCTTGTGTTTGGCATCGCTGGAGAGCTTCATGGCGCCATTGTAGGTAGGCAGTGAGCCCGGATCGTAGAGGTTGCCGGACGGGATGGCGGTGGCGTTCTGGTAGAGCTTGGGTGTGCGCTCCTGCCAGTTCTGCTCGAAGCCGACCAGCAGGCGATGTTCCACCGGGCCGGTCTGGAACAGACCTTCGGCCTCGGTGTTGCTGATCAGGTTCTTCGCTTTCAGATCCTGCTGCCAGCGGGAGCGGGTCACCTGATCCCCTTTGACGCTGGTGACATAGGTGTTGTCAAACTGGCTGTCGAGGGTGGAGTAACCGAGCTGCTGGCGCAACTGCCACTGATCGTTGATATCCCAGGAGAGGCGGGAGCGGGTGGATTGCGCCACGTCATCGATGAAGTCGCGGCTGGTATCGCTGTAAACATACTCTCGCGGCACATCGGCCGGACGGCCATTGACCCCGGGAATGCCGCGATCCGGGGTGCGGTCATGTTCGTTGCGCTCGTACTGCACCAGCCAGTTGAGGTTGTCGCTGATCTCCCAGTTGGCGGAAGGGGCCAGCAGAGTGCGCTTGCTCTTCACGCCGTTGCGGAAGCTATCTTTGTCCTCTTGCGCCATGTTGAGGCGCAGTTGCACCTGCTCACTCGCCTCGCCATTGAGGTCGGCGGTCAGCCGCTGGCTGTCAAAGCTGCCGACCCGGGCGGTGACGCTGGACTCCTGCCCTTTTTGCGGCTTCTTGCTGACCCGGTTGACGATGCCCCCCGTGCTGCCGCGGCCGTAGAGCACGGCAGCCGGGCCCTTGAGCACTTCCACCCGCTCGATGTTGCCGAGATCCCGGGTGTACTGCATGTCGTCGCGGAACCCGTCGAGATAGAAGTCGTTGCTGGCGCTGAAGCCGCGGATATTGACCCCGTCGAAGCGGGTGTCACCGCTGGCGTTGACCCCGGGAATGCCGCTCAGGGCTTCACTCAGCGTCGGTTGGCCGAAGGCGGTCAGCTCGCTGACCTTGACGCTGTCGATGGTCTGGGGAACCAGCTTGGCTGGCGTATTGGTACGGGTAGCGGTGGCGACTTCCTGATGTTGGGAGCGTTTGCCAACCACAGTCATGGTTTCATCGGCGGCCTGGGCAGTGAAGCCGGTGCCCAGCAGTGCCAGCGAGACCAGCGTTCTGCGAAAGTGAGGGTGCTGCATATTCAATATTGACTCTTTGGATGTCGACCTGACGGCTCGAACATATTGATTTAATTATAATTAGCCTGACCCGCCAAAGCGGGATGCCAATGATATTGATTTTCATTTGTCTGGCAAGGTGAAAATGGAGGTATCTGTGGCGGTGGTTTGTTGCGGTTGGGAGAGCGCGGCTGAAACGCAGATCCCCTGCAGCAAAAGCGCGAGAACGAAGCGAGAGGAAAAAGGGTGAAGCGGAAGAGAAAGGGACGAAACGTGAAGAGCTATCCGGCCCGATAGGACGGGCCGGATATCGGACTCAGTGGGTGCGCAGCAGTCGGCGGGTGAGGGGCAGGGCCGCCAGCAGGCGATAGGCCAGCAGAGACGCTCCCAGCAGCAGCGGCACCTTGGCAATCTCCCACAGGATGGATGCGCCCTGCGGGCCGAACATGAAGAGCCAGACCACCAGCATCATGTGCAGGCAGTAGATCCCGAGCACCTTGGGTGCCTGGCGCTCCAGCCAGCTGCCCTTGCCCCACTCGGGGTTGGCCAGCAGCAGGCCAAACAGACCGAGGGCCCAGGGAAGGGAGCCGAGCAGGAAGTCGTGGCGGGTGAGCGGCACCGCGGCGAAGTGCTGCAGCGCCCAGGCTTCACATCCATAGAGCGCCACGCCCGCCAGCAGCAGTTGCCAGCCGGTGCGGGCATCCGGCTGCCACTGACGCTGGCGCAGCAGGGCCCCCAGCGCCACAAACAGCAGGGAGAAGAAGGGGCCGTTACGGGTGAGCAGTGGCCACTCGGCGCCCAGCAGCGGCTTGGCATAGGAGCCCCCCAGCAGCGCCAGCAGGTAGAGGCCAAGACCCAGCCAGAGGGCGAGCGATGGTCTGCCAAGCCGGTAGCAGAGTGCCAGCAGGGTCACCGCCATGATCAGGGCTGGCAGGAACCAGAGGTGGATCATGCCGCCCACCAGCCAGCCATTGAGGGGGTCGCCGAGCTGGAATTGCCACTGCCCGCGCAGGGAGGCCAGATAGCCCTGCTGCACGGCATCCAGCGGATTGAACGGCACCAGCAGGTAGACCAGACTCCACACCAGCCAGAGCAGCAGCAAGGGGCGGCAGTAGCGCCAGGCCACGGTCAGCGGCGCCTCGCGACTCAGTCTCGGCTGCAGAAAGTAACCGGCACAGAGGAAAAACAGCGGCACGGCAAAGCGGCATAACTGGTTGATGGTGCCGCTCAGCCAGAGCCAGGATCCACTTCCCCACAGGGCGGGATTGAACGGATTGGCGAAGGGGGATACGTGAATGGTCATCACGGCCAGAATGGCCAGCACCCGCCCGCACTCGATACTGGAAATACGCATGGTGGCTCGTCGTTACAGGGGTTGTGATGGCACGCTAAAATTCTCGCTGCTAGGTTACAACCAATTGATTCTATTAGTGTGAATCACGCTGTTGAGTAGTTACGTTTTGTAACGGGATGGCGGAAGGTGTTACCTGTAACGGGAGCAAGCTCCCGTTTTTTGGGCGCGCTCATGCAGATAAAAAAAGCGAGGCAGGTGCCTCGCTTGGTTGGGGATCTCGAGCTTACTGGTGAGTCAGCATGCTGCTCTGGTTGGCGGCCAGGGTGGTTCTGCCCGAGCTCTCCAGCCAGGTTTTGATCCGCTTGGCATCGGCGACCCGATCGTTGGTGGTCTCGGCATTGAGCAGCACCATGATCACCGGTTCGTGATTGACCTTGGTGCCCAGCACCAGACAGCGGCCCGCTTCGCGGATATAGCCGGTCTTGGAGAGGGTGAACTCCCACTGCCCCTCGCGGATCAGCCGGTTGGAGTTGAGGTAGTGCAGCTGGCGCTTGTTGGTGCGCACATAGCTCTGCTGGTCGGTGGAGTACTGGCGGATCAACGGATAGGAGGCGGCAGCGGCAGCGAGCTTGGCGAGATCCTGCGCGGTGGAGACATTGCGCGGGTTGAGCCCGGTGCTGTCGGCGTAGCGGGTATTCCACATCCCCAGCATGCGGGCCTTGGCATTCATCGCCTCGACGAAGGCGCGCTGGCCACCGGGATAGTGGCGGGCCAGCGCCGAGGCGGCGCGGTTTTCAGAGGACATCAGGGCGATATGGAGCATCTCGGCGCGGCTGAGCTTGGAGCCGATGGCCAGGCGCGAGCCGGTCCCCTTGATGCGGTCGATGTCGGCATTGGTCACGGTGAGCATTTCGTTGAGGCGCAGGTTGGCATCCAGCACCACCAGCGCCGTCATCAGCTTGGTGAGTGAGGCGATGGGCATTACCCGGTTGCCGTTGCGCTCGGAGATCACCTCGCCGGTTCTGTGGTTGGCCACCACGAAGGCAGCCGAGCTGAGGTTGGGCACATCCCGTCGCTCGAGAAAGCCGCTGCTGCTCTTGCTGCTGGCGGAAAAGGGGTTGGCATGGGCACTGTCCATAGTGGCCGGCAGCATTACTGCGCCAAGCAACAGGGGAAGGAGGGAACGCATCATCATGATCAGCTCTACCGGACGAAATACAGGGATATCTCGCTAAGTTATATGTCGTGAACTGGCGCTTCACAATCATTCTCACCTTGATATTGATAATTTACGGCGTTGAGCGTGCTTTGACGGCGAGGAGTGCGTAAAAGAGGTCTCCATGGAGTCTTTTTTTGCATTGAAACTATGGGCTGGCCGTGATGGCGAGCGGAAGCCGGCGCTAAAAAAATCGGGACCAGAACGGTCCCGATTGGCATGGAGCATTGCTTACCGTTTAGTGGGCATCTTCCTGCTTGATCTTGAAGCGCATGGCGATCACCACGAACAGCAGCGGGCCAATGATGGTCCAGACGCCGGTGGAGATATCGCCGGAGATAAAGGGGGCGACCACGGTAAAGACGTTGCCGAAGGCGACCAGGATCAGGCTGATGATGGTGGCCAGCAGCACGGAGCCCGCGCTCTTGAAGAAGATCAGATCCTTGCCCAGCGCCGGGTTGTTGCGATAGCGATACCAGGCGTAGATGAGGAACATGTAGGGCAGGGTCATGCCGACGTTGGTCATGGTGATGATCAGCTCATAGAGGGCGGCGGCCCCTTCCGGGTTGATCAGGGTAAAGATGGACTTGGCGGCAATGAACAGACAGACCACCCAGGCTTGCACCTTGAGGGCTTCAATCCGCACGCCATTCTCGTTCTCGCGCTGGAAACGCTCCGGCCAGAAGTAGCTCGGGGTGCCGGTGATGAACTGGCGCAGCGGCGCGTAGGAGAGGGCGATAAAGGCACCCAGATAGCTCAGGAACATGCCCAATCCGGCAAAGCGCATGAACACCTGTCCCAGCCACTCGCCACCGAGATGGCGCCCCAGCTCCAGCATGATGATGAAGAGGGCGGAGAGAGAGGTGATCCCCTCGGCCGGGAAGTCGCTCCAGCGCATGATGGAGCCGACCGCCAGAAAGCCGATGATGTAGCAGAGCACGATGAAGGCGCCGGAGAGGAAGATGCCGCGCTTGAGGTCGCGCTCGGGATCTTCCAGCTCGTCAGCCACCCCGGCCATCGCCTCGACCCCGCCGTAGGCGAAGATGGCGAATACCATGAAGCCGAGGAAGGGGATGATGTCGTTGAACGCGGCATTGGGAGAGGCTGCCAGTGATGCCTGGGTGAGGGGCTCCTGCAGGGTCATGCCGCTCACCGCGAAGGTGAAGACGCCACCGACCAGCAGCAACACGTTGAGCGCCACCACGGAGAGACCGCCGATGGCCGCCACCTTGGCGAAACGGGCGCTACCAAAGGTGATGAGCTTGGTGACGGTGGCAACCAGCGCGATGGCGACGACCCCCAGAATAAAGGGGCCAAAGTCGATGCCGGTGCCCAGGGTGACCGGGATGACGGTGATGTCGCGGCCAAACAGCATGAAGGAGAGGGGCACCCACATGGAGAGCGCCTTGCCAAACATCCAGATGACGTAGGAGGCGAACCACATGGTCAGACCGATAAAGGCGAACCGGGTCGAGACCGAGTGGCGCATCCAGGTAAAGATGCCGCCCGCCTCCTTGCGAAAGCCGGTACCAAACTCGATCATCATGAGGATGAACGGAATGAAGAAGAACAGACCGCCGATCACGAACATCGGAATGGCGGCATATCCCATTCGGTAAAAACCGATCCCGATATTAGTGACGCCAAATACCGATGTTAATATCATCAATATAAAGGCGCCCAACTTCAGCTTTTTTGCCGACATATTAAAAACTCCCTGATGGTGCTGGATTTAAAATAATCAAAAATTAAACAGACGAAACCGGACCCATTAATAACGCGGTAGCGCCATGCCATCCTGCTGTGGCGGGCGCGATCGGGTCATCTCTGACCGGGCTGGCTTACCCGTCAGGCGGTCAATGAATGTATGGGCGGAGCTGCATGGCCTTGGCCACGAGCGGTATTGGTCTGCGTTGCCGAAAATTAACTGTGAACGATTTTATCATTAATGCTGCTGGGCAGGTAAGTTTCCCGAATGAAGCTGTGGTTGAAATAAACAGACCTGCCAGTTAATTGATACGTTGCGGATGTAAACATTTACGCCCGGGCCGACACTTATTTCCATTATTGGTATTCGGCATATTTGGCGGAGTGAATTACGCCATCCTGCCTGATAAATACGCACCAATGGCGACAGCGCTTATCCTCCCAGCCGGGTCAGCAGCACGCCGCCAGTGATAATGGCCGCCGCCGTCAGCCGCATGCGCCCGAGCGGCTCTTTCAGCAGCCAGACCGAGAGCAGCATGGCAAACAGCACACTGCTTTCGCGCAGAGCCGCGACCACGCCAATGGGGGCTTGGGTCATGGCCCAGATAACAATCCCGTAGGCGAGCAGTGACATGGCACCTCCTGCCATTCCCGCCATCGCATGGCGACGGATCTGGCGCCATGCGTTGCGTTTCTGGTGGACGATCAGCACCAGCAGCATCGCCAGCCCGGTACAGGCAAAGAGCCAGAGGGTGTAGCGTACCGGTTCACCCCCTGCGCGGGCGCCGGCCCCATCCGAGAGGGTATAGGTCGCCGTGAACATGGCAGTGATCAGTGCCGCCCGAACCGCTTTGCTGCCAAGGCGCTGCTGCCCCCCTCGCCAGGCCATCAGCAAGACCCCCATGATCAGCACGCAGGCGCCGATGATGCCGCCGTAGCCGGGGTAGTCCCCCAGCAGCATGGCACTTAGCACCATGGCAAGCAGCGGGGCACTGCCACGGGCCAGCGGATAGATCTGGCCAAAATCGCCCTGATTGTAGGCATGGCTGAGAAACAGGCAGTAACCGATATGGAGCAGGACTGAGAGGCCGAGCCAGGGCAGCTCGGCAGCAGAGGGAAGCCCCATGGGCAGCAGCGCCACGGCGGCGATAAGCCCTGAGAAGATCGCCACCAGTGACACGCCCACCAGCCGCTCTTCGCCAATTTTGACCAGCGCATTCCAGCTGGCGTGAAGCAGGGCTGCCAGCAGAACGGCAAAAAAGACGGTGGTGCTCATGGGAAAGGGCTCTCGGGCGATGGGGGTCAACAGCATACCCGCCCGGAGCCTGATTGGCCGAGATCTGTATCAAGGCTTCGGCTTTTCGGGGCTCGCCTCCTGCGTGGTGGCGTTGCCCAGTTGTCCCAGCACCAGCTTGGGATGGGGATCGGTCTGCAGCGGTATATCCTGCAACTGTGTTCCCTGCTGGTGGCGGTGGATGATCCCGGCGGCCATCTTGCCCAGCGCCTCGTAGCTGCTGATGGTGCCAACGCTACAGCCGTGCTCGACGAACAGTTCGGCACTGCAGATGGTGGGGATAGCGGCCTCGTTCAGTGCATTCAGCAAACGGGGGGCGATGGAGAGCAGATAGCTGTCTGCGGCCAGAAAGACGATGTCGTTTTTGGCATCCTGTTGCAGCCGCTTCAGTTCGTTGTCCAGCCGCCGTGGGTCAGGGGCCATTCGCCAGGTGACCATCTGCCACTGATAGCGTTTCGCTTCATTGAGCAGCATATCGGCCACCAGCAGGGTGTTCTGCTCACGGGGGTTGAAGGGTAGCAGCAGCCGTTTTCCGGTGGCCAGATGCTCGCTGGCGTTGGCCAGTTGCAGCGCCATCGGCACCATGTTGCTTACCCCGGCCACCATGCTGTTCTGGGCTTTGTCTTCCGAGAGGATGTCTGCCCCGACCGGATCGGATACCACGTTGAAGATCAGTGGCTTGCGGTTGGCCAGCAGACTCTTGGTCATGGTGGTGGCGGTGGTGCCAAAGGTGTAGATGTAGTCGTATTCGGCCAGTTTCGGCAGCATCTGCTGGCGCAGCATGGTTGCCAGCGCCGTACGATCCTGATCGGCGTTATAGGTGGTGATGGTGGCCTGATAGCCAAGGCGGGTCAGCTCTGCCCGAAAGCCCGCTTCGGCTGCGGTTTCACCGCGCCACAGCACCATGGCGATAGAGAGGGCGTGAGCGGGAAGAGCCAGCAGCAACAGCAGGACGAAAGGCAGCCTGACCATGATCATCTCTCCGGCGATACATCTACTGTTGAGCCTAGGCCACTTTCTCCGGTCGTGAGCGACGCCCAGCAAAAAGCGCGATGGCAAGCCATCGCGCTTTGGGGATCCGCAAAACCTCGATTAGAAGTCGTAGCGGGCAGCCAGCTGGAAGTCATCCTTGACGTTGAGCTTGCCGCTCTCCTTGCTGTCCAGATTGTTGATGCGGTACTCGCCAATCACCCGCAGGTTCTTGTTGAATTTGTACTGGGCACCCAGGGTGTAGTAATCCACGTTGTCTTTCTTGGTACCGGCTTTGTCCTGCTCCTGTTTGTTCCACAGGGCCATCAGACCGAAGCCGTTCTCGAAGTTGTAGCCCAGCGCGGCTTCCCAACCGGTGTGATCGGTGCCGGTCGCCAGGAAGTCGCTGCCATCGGCATAGCTCAGGGCGGCGTAGGCGGCCTTGTTGTCGAACTTGGCGGAGATCAGCCACAGCTTGGCATCTTCTTCACCGCTCTTGTCGCGGATACCGACGTTGTAGGCGGTACCCAGTGACAGGTTGAACGGGAAGGTATAGGCCACGGCAGCACCGTAGGCGGCGTCGCTATCCTTGCTGGTGGTCTCTTCGGTGTCACCACCGTCGAACTTGTAGCTGGTGTCGAGCTGGAAGCCATTGAACAGGCCGGAGTATTTCAGCACGGAACCGGCGCGGTTGGTGGCGAAGGTGTCGGTCTTGGCGCCCAGCGCTTCGTTGCCGTAGCCGTCGGAGAGGGAGACATCAGTCCAGTCGGCCAGGAAACCCGGGGCCCCTTTCTGGCGACCGAAGGTCACGGTGCCCCAGTCAGCGCCGACACCGGCAAACGCCAGACGGGTGCGCAGGTTGTCGGAGTTCTCGCTGATGGTCTTCTCGCTGTCATTGATATACATCTGTACTTCGTACTGAGCCAGAGCCTTCAGGCCGCTCTGGATCTGGGTCTCGGCCTTGGCGCCGAAACGGACAAACTGGTTGGCACCCTGTTTGTCGCTGTATTCGCTTTTCGGTTTGCCGCTGGCATCCAGTTCCTTCTTGTCACCAAAGAAGTGGCCAGCGTAGATACGGCCATAGAGATCCAGCATGGAGGTGTCATTTTTGTACACTTCAACGGCTTGAGCCTGGAAGGCTGCGGTGAGAGCCAGTGCCACTACAGTCAGCTTTTTCATCTTAATCCCTTGTGGTGTTGCAAGCTTTTGTTTTGAAAACGGGGTCATGCTAGGCAGCAGGGATGACAGCGGGGTGACAGTTGGGTGAAGAGTCGATGGCAATTGGGTTGCAATTGGATGAATTGGCTACATTCTTGCTCGCAGCGGCTACTTTTGTGCGCAAAGGTTTGCCCTTGTGGTAGAATGCCGCCCGTTTTCGAGCTCCATAGGTTGGATATGCGATGAGACGTGAACTGGCAATCGAGTTTTCCCGAGTGACGGAAGCGGCTGCACTGGCTGGCTACAAGTGGCTCGGACGTGGTGACAAGAATATCGCTGATGGGGCGGCCGTAGCGGCCATGCGCCACATTCTCAACCAGATCGAGATCGATGGTGAGATTGTGATCGGCGAAGGTGAAATTGATGAAGCGCCGATGCTCTATATCGGCGAGAAGGTCGGTACCGGACACGGCGACGCGGTGGATATCGCGGTCGATCCCATCGAGGGTACCCGCATGACCGCCATGGGTCAGGCCAACGCGCTGGCCGTGCTGGCGGTGGGCGACAAGGGTTCTTTCCTGAAAGCGCCTGACATGTACATGGAAAAGCTGATCGTCGGGCCCAAGGCCAAAGGCGCCATCGACCTGAATCAGGCTCTCGAGCTGAACCTCAAGTCCGTGGCCAAGGCGCTGGGCAAGCCGCTCTCCCGTCTGACCGTCATTACCCTGGCCAAGCCGCGTCATGACAAGGCAATCAAGGAGATGCAGGGTCTGGGCGTGCGGGTGTTCGCCATTCCTGATGGTGACGTTGCCGCCTCCATCCTCACCTGTCTGCCGGACAGCGAAGTCGACATGCTGTATGGCATCGGCGGCGCACCGGAAGGGGTGATCTCCGCGGCGGTGATCCGCGCGCTGGATGGCGACATGCAGGCCCGTCTGGTGCCGCGTCACCGCGTCAAGGGCGACAGCCCGGAAGTGCGTGCGCTGGGCGAGCAGGAAATTGCCCGCTGCGAAGCGCTGGGTATCGATGTGAACAAGGTGCTCAAGCTGGAAGACATGGCGAAGAATGACAACGTCATCTTCTCCGCCACCGGCATCACCAAGGGTGATCTGCTGGACGGCATCACCAGCGATGGCGTGATGGCGACCACCGAGACTCTGTTGATCCGTGGTAAATCCCGTACCATTCGTCGTATCAAGTCGATCCATTACCTGGAACGCAAAGACAGCGTGGTACGCGACATCATCCTGTGATGATGGCTCGCTGAACTTCCCGTGTTGTCTGAAGCCCGATCGCCCGTGCGGTCGGGCTTTTTGTTGTGCGCCAGCTACGTTTGTGCCGCCGCTTCGGCTATGGTGGCTCAGACCGTCCCAAAGGAGTGGAGTCTATGGAGTGTCGTAGCGGCTGCGCTGCCTGTTGCATCGCCCCCAGTATCAGCAGTGCCATTCCCGGTATGCCAGATGGCAAACCGGCTGGCGTCCCCTGTATCCAGCTCGATAGCGCCCTTGGCTGCAAGATCTTCGGTCAACCGGAGCGGCCGGCGGTGTGCGGCGGTTTTCGCCCCATGATGGATGTGTGCGGCAGCCACCGTGCCGAGGCCATCTGGCTGATCGGCGAGCTGGAGCGGCTCACCACCTGACGAGGGCAGGGCGAAGAGATAAAAAAAGAGGCCGCATCATGCGGCCTCTCGCGTTTCTGTTTGCCGGGGATCAGATCCCCGCCAGTTCCAGTGCCTGACGATAGTACTCGTTGGCCTTGTTGGTAAGGCGGCGCTTGTCCATCAGCTGGCCGAGAGCGTGATAGGCGGCGGCGCTCGGCGCCCGCTCCACCTCCTGCTCCAGCAGCTTCTGGGCATCGTCCAGCTGACCGGCCAGCAGATAGAGCTGGGCCAGTGCGGTGTCCACCTCCGGTTGCCCCTGCTGTTTTTGCAGCAGCGCCAGCAGCGGCTGGTAGCTGTCGAGTTTCAGCTTGGGCAGGCGAGCCAGCAGCTGCGGCATCGGCTGTTTGCGCAGCGCCTCCTGCCACAGGGTGGCGGCCTCGCCGTCGGCGCCCAGCTGGCGCAGCAGATCGCCGTAGCAGGCCAGCAGTTCTGGCTCAAGGCGCAGCTTGCGCGGCAGATCCTGCCATACCGCCTTGAGGGTCTCGAGGCTGCCGGCAGCCTGTTGCAGGCGGCCACACCAGGCCTGTTGCAGCAGATCTTCTTCCTGTTTCGGGGTCAGCTTGCCCACCTTGTGCAGTGCCGGGATCAGGTCGCACAGGGCGCTCCAGTCCTGACGGGCCAGATGCACCTGACGCAGCTGATCCAGCACCATGGGGTGGCGCGGGTTGAGGGCGTAGACCGACTCCAGCATCGCCAGCGCGGTATCGTACTGGCCCTGCTCGATCTGCAACTGGGTCTGGGTCAGGGTGAGCGCCAGCTCGGCCTTGGGGTTCTCCTCCTGCGCTTTTTGCAGGTATTGATCCCGGCGGGCGTCGTCACCACGGGCCTGTGCCGCCTTGGCGGCGCTCAGGTAGTTGAGCAGCGGGGTGTCGCTGTTGCTGGCCCCCTTGATCATCAGCTTTTCAGCCTGACTGTAGTGCCCTTCGGCCATTGCCAGGGTGGCGGCGACGGTCTGTTGATTGGCCTTGCGGCGGCGGCGCGAGCCGTACCAGCCGAGGGTCTTGCGGCGCAGGCCGAATACCCGACCCAGCAGCCACTCGACGATCAGCAGGGCGCCGTAGAACAGCACGGCCAGGATCACCGCGCTGGTGACGGAGGATTCGATGGTGTAATTGCCAAGGGCAATCAGCACATAGCCCTTGTTGCCGGAGGCTTGCGGGCCAAAGATCAGCCCTGCGACCATCACGGCAACCAGAATGATTATACGGATCATGGTGCCCTCCTCAGCTGCTGGCCAGAATGCGTTGCAGGCGTTCGGTCAGCACCTGCTCCAGCATGGCCTGGGTCTTGAACTGGGCCGGATAGTCGATCTGGATCTGCTCACCCTTGAGCTTGTCGATCTCGCCCTGCATGTAGCGGGTGGCGCTGTTGTCGGTATCGAAATACTGGGTCAGCCAGCGCTGGGCCTTGTCCAGGCTGTCTTCGTAGAGCGCCTGCTGCTCGCGATAGACGGAGAGCTGGGCCTGCAACAGCTTGGTCTTGAGGTTTTCACGCAGGAAGATCTCCTGCTGCGGCGAGAGCAGCGCCTCGACCGCGCCATCGCGGCGACGGATGGTGACGAAGTTCTCGGTGAACTTGACCCAGTTCTTCTTCAGGTTGCTCTCCCACTCGTCGGGATTGGTGCTGACCGCCTGATCCGGCTCGGCCTTGGCTTCCGGCATGCTGACGGTGGAGAGGGGCAGCAGCTCGATCTGGTCGGACAGCGCGGCCAGCTTGAGGGTCAGCCCCTCGCGGTCGATGCGCGGCATCCCCTTGAGCTTGGCGATATCCTCGGCCAGCGCCTTGCGGATCGGCATCAGGCTGGGGTCGTTGAGGGCGGCGATGCGCTCGTCAGCGTTGCCGAGCAGGGTGATGGCGGAGACGAGGTCATGCTCCAGCCACAGTTTGCGGCCCGCCATCCGTACCAGATACTCGGATTCGGCCAGCATCCAGTCGTTGGGGCGCTTGTCGTTGAGATCCAGTACCCGATTCTGCAGACCCTGCATCTCCCCTTGCAGCCGCTGCTGGGTTTGATCCAGTGCGGCCAGCTGCTCGGCATCCTTGCTGCTGGTCTGGTCGATCTTGCTCAGGGCGCTCGCCAGCTGCTGCTTGAGCTGGGCCAGTTCGGCCTGCTGGGCCACGGCATTCTTGTGACCGTGCAGATAGAGACCGCCGGTCAGGCCAAGGGCCAGCAGGATGGCGACCCCTCCCAGTACGGCACCGGAGCGGCTCTTGCTGCCATTGACCGCAGCGGTCGGCTGGGGTTTGACCTGGGATTCTTGTTGTTCTGTCATTCCATCTTCCTCAGTTCCAGTGCGGCCGTCAGGGCCTGGTTGGATGCACCTTGGGCAATCGTGATATGGATAAAGCCCGCTGCGCTGGCCATCTCGGCCACGCGCGGGCTGGGGACCACCAGCAGGCGGTCAAAAAGCCAGGGCCGCTGGTGGTCGGGAACCAGCTCCAGCAGCCGTTGCAGCAGTTCACCACTGGTAATGAGCAGGCTGTCCAGCCCCGCTGCCTGCCAGTGGTGGGTCAATGTGTTCCCGTCTAGCTCGGGGTAGTGGCGCTCATAGGCCGCACAATAGTGCACCAGAGCACCGCGTGAGGCCAGCGTGCTGGCGATGAGATCCCGCCCGCCATTGCCGCGCAGGATCAGTACCCGTTTGCCTGCTACCTGCTGCAGGGCGGGCAGGGCCAGCAGCCCTTCGCTACGCGGGTCATCCGGGCAACTTGCCGTGATGCCGATGGCGGCAAACGCATCTGCGCTGGCCTGACCCACCGCAAAGTACTCAATATGTGGCCAGGTCTGACCAGTTTGCAACAGAAAATCGTGTGCAAAATGAACGGCATGGATGCTGACGGCGATAACCACGTCGGCACTGCGCAACAGGTCGGGCAGGAGAGGGAGTTCACTGCCCGCCACGGTTTCCAGCAGCGGGCAGCAGAGTGGTGCATGACCGTGCTGGCGCAGCAACTGCACCAGCTCGGCGGCCTGAGCGGCCGGACGCACCACCAGCGGGGTCATGCGCGGTAGACCTCGGCCAGGATCTCGTCGGCACCGGCGGCCAGCAGGCGCTGGGCCAGCTGTTCGCCGAGGGCCTCGCCATCGGCCAGCGGGCCGCGGATCTCGTCACGGATCACCTGACTGCCATCCGGGCTACCCACCAGACCGCGCAGCCAGATCTGCTCGCCCTCGACCAGTGCGTAGGCACCGATAGGGACCTGACATCCCCCTTGCAGGGCGCGGTTCATGGCGCGCTCGGTCAGCACCCGGGCGCGGGTCTCGGCGTGCTCCAGCGGCGCCAGCAGGGCGTGCAGTTCTACATCGTCGAGGCGGCATTCGATGCCGACGGCGCCCTGACCGTTGGCGGGCAGGCTCTGCTCCGGCTCGATAAAGGCGGTGATGCGGTGCGCCATCTCCAGTCGTTTCAGACCGGCGGCGGCGAGGATGATGGCGTCGTACTCACCGGCATCCAGTTTGGCGAGGCGAGTGTTGACGTTGCCACGCAGGTCGCGGATCACCAGATCCGGGCGGGCGGCGCGCAGCTGGCACTGGCGGCGCAGGCTGGAGGTGCCGACCACGGCCCCTTGCGGCAGTTCGGCAATGGCCTTGAAACGGTTGGAAACGAAGGCATCGCGGGGATCTTCCCGCTCGCAGATGGTGTGCAGACCGAGCCCCTCGGGGAACTCCACCGGCACATCTTTCATGGAGTGAACGGCGATATCGGCCCGTCCTTCCAGCATGGCGGTCTCCAGCTCCTTGACGAACAACCCCTTGCCACCGACCTTGGCCAGCGGGGTATCGAGGATCTTGTCACCCTGAGTGCTCATGGGCACCAGTTCGACCTGCAACTGCGGGTGCAGGGCTTCGAGCCGGTCTTTGACAAAGTTGGCCTGCCACAGGGCCAGCGGGCTCTTGCGAGTGGCAATTTTCAGGGTTCGGGCTGCCATATCAATCAGTTGTTTCATTTTTAGAAGGAAATCGATATTACCACCCTTTGCCCGGGCTTTCATGGCGGAGCCGGCAAAAGCGGGGCCAAGCTCAAAAATGCATGCTGAAAATGATTTTCATTAAGTCATGCCAGATGATTAATTCATTGAATGTATTGGAATTTAACGATTTCTCCTGATACTTTTTGTGGTCATACCAGAAATAATCTGACGATTAGCGGAAGGCTTGTTTACCACTGCTGTTTGCATTGTTAACATGATCACACTTTTTTGACGTATCCCCCTTTTGGTGCGTCATTTTCACTTAGGTGATAGGCAGGGCATTGCAGGAACACATCGATACGCTGGTTGCGCGTTATGACGACATTACCCGTCTCAAGACGCAACGGGCGTTAGGCCTCATGAGTCGCTATGGGCAGCAGGTATTCCAACTGCTGCCTGTCATGCTGCACTTCAATCATCCCCTGCTGCCCGGTTATGTCTCCGGTGATGTCCCTCATGGCATCTGGAGCTTCAGCGCCACCGCCGAGCAGCAAGCCTTTATCGATGACCTCTGTCGCAACGCCAACTGTCAGAACGGTCTTGCCACCCATGATCGGGCCATTCAGGGGCTCTACTCCATGGGCAGCACCTCCTCCATCGGGCAATGCTGTCACTCCGATCTCGATATCTGGGTCTGCCACGTGGCCGGTTTGTCGCAGGAGCGGCTCGATCTGCTGGAGCTGAAGTGCCAGCAACTCTCCAAGTGGGCCGAACAGCGCGGGGTCGATCTCAACTTCTTCCTGATCCCGGAAGACAAGTTCCGCCAGACCAACGATGCCCAGATGCAGGGGGAGAGCTGCGGCAGTGCCCAGCACCTGCTGCTGCTCGACGAGTTCTACCGCAGTGCCATGCGTATCGCGGGCAAACGCTTGATCTGGTATCTGGTGCCCACCGAGTGTGATGATCACTACGATGAGTATGTGAACGAGCTGTTCGAGAGCGGCAAGCTCAAGCAGGACGACTGGCTCGATCTCGGCAGTTTTGACCGTATTCCGGCCGAAGAGTATTTCGGCTCCGCCCTGTGGCAGCTCTACAAGGGGATCGACTCCCCCTACAAGGCGGTGCTCAAGTCGGTGCTGATGGAAGCCTACTCCCACGAGTACCCCAACACCCGTCTGCTGTCGATGACTGGCCGCGACTGGTTCCAGCACAACGAGGGGATGCACTACCGGCTCGACAACTACTGTCTGATGCTGGACAAGGTGACCAACTACCTCAAGTCCATCGGCGACATGGCGCGGCTCGATCTGGTGCGCCGCTGCTTCTACCTCAAGGTGTGCGACGGTCTCAGCCATCCCAAGGATGATCACTCCCCCGAGTGGCGCCGCGAGCAGATGAGCCAGCTGGTCTCCTACTGGGGCTGGAGTCAGGACAAACTCTATCAACTCGATCACCGCCACGAGTGGAAGATCGAAGAGGTGAAGATCGCCCACGCCGAGCTGCTGGAAGCCCTGATGCAGAGCTACCGCAACCTGATCCAGTTCGCCCGCCGCAACAACATCAGCGAGTCGATCAACCCGGAAGATATCGGCATTCTGTCGCGCAAGCTCTACGCCGCGTTCGAGAGCCTGCCGGGCAAGGTGCAGCGCATCAACCTCAAGATCGCGCCGGATCTCAGCGAGCCGGATCTCAGCTTCGTGCAGGTGCCCCACGGTCGCCTCAACCGCGCCGGCTGGTATCTCTACAAACATTCGCTGGAGCCGGTGGACATCATTGGCCGCGCGCCGCTGGAGTTCAACGGCTACATCAGCAAGCTGGTCTCCTGGGCCTACTTCAACGATCTGTTGACGCCCCAGTCGCGGGTGCACCTGTTCAATCAGGGCTCGGATCTGCACATCGACAATCTGCACCAGTTCTGCCGCGATCTCTCCGGCTGCTTCCCCGAGAAGTACCCGCTGGCCACCAACCTGGCCCTCAGTCGGCCGTGCGAGATCCGTCAGCTCTCCATCTTCCTCAATCTGGAGATGGACCCGACCAGCCACTGGGTCGGTCAGGTGATCGAATTTGACGCCAACACCGTGGATGTCTTCTCGTTCGGTCGCAATCAGGAGTGTCTGGTCGGCTCGGTGGATCTGGTCTACCGCAACTCCTGGAGCGAGATCCGTACCCTGCACTTCCAGGGGGATGAAGCGGTGGTCGATGCCCTCACCACCATCCTCGGCAAGATGCATCAGGATGCCGCCGCCCCCGAGATGATCGAGGTGTTCTGCTACAGCCAGCACTTCCGCTCTCTGGTGCGCTCCCGCTTCCAGACCCTGGTGGCGGAGTGTATCGACCTGCGCCTTGCCCGCGACAAGCAGCAGCTGGTCAAGACCATGGCCCTTGGCCGCGAGAAGTACGGCATCTTCTTCGAGCGGCGCGGGGTGTCGGTGAAGAAGCTGGAAAACGCCATCGATTTTTACCGCCACATCTCCCACAACAAGCTGGATCACCTGCCGCTGCGGCTCGACAAGACCCACAGCCAGCATCTGCCGAGCATCGTCGATGCCTACGCCAGCGAAGGGTTGGTGCAGTTCTTCTTCGATACCCGGGATGCGGGCACCAACATCTATATCCTCGATGAGGCGAACCGGGTGGAGATCTACCAGCACTTCGCCGGCAACAAGGATGAGCTGGTGGCGGGGGTCAACCGCTTCTACACCTCCAATCACGAGCGGTTCAGCGATGATGGGCAGTTCATCAACTTCAACCTGCCCCAGTACTACGAGATAGTACAAGTGAATGGCGAGCTGGATGTGATCCCCTATCGCAGTCAGGGCACTCTGCGCGAACAGGTGCCGCCCGCTCGAGAAGTGGGCTGACCCGTCAGTTGGAATCGCCATAAAAAACGGCCTGCAGATGCAGGCCGTTTGCTTTTGCGGTTGCTCAGGCGCCGAGGCGGGCCAGCAGCCAGCTGCGAATGTCGCCGAGCTGCGGACGGCAGATCTCGTGGCGCATCGGGTACTCGTGCCACTCGGGGGCGAGTCCGGCGCTTTCCAGCCGGTTCTTGGCATCCCAACCGAGCGACAGGCTCACCACATCGTCATAGATGCCGTGCATGTAGCAGATGGGCAGGGTGCGAGCAGCCTCGCTCATCTCGCCGAGCAGCTTGTCGGGGGCGGCCAGATAGGTGGACATGCAGAGCAGGCCCGCCAGCGTTGCCTGATAGCGCAGCGCGGTGAAGGAGGCAATCACCCCGCCCTGAGAGAAACCTGCCAGCACGATATGCTCGGGGGCAAACCCGTCGGCCACCAGCTGATCGAGCAATGCGGCAATCTGGTCGGCTGATTCACGGACATGGGACTCCACGGCCCGCTCGGCGGGATCCTCGAAGCTCTTGATGTCGTACCAGCCGCGCATCTTGTAGCCCATGTTGATGGTGATGGGGCGCTCGGGGGCATCCGGCAGCAGGTGACGCACCGGTAGCTCGGCGGGCAGGTCCAGCGCGTCCACCAGCGGGGCGAGACCGGCGCCGGAATCACCCAGCCCGTGCAGCCAGATCACCGCGTGACGGGCGCCCTGCGGGTGCAGGTCGATCATGGGAACACCACGGTTTCGCCAGCCTGGGCGGTGCAGGACTTGCTCAACAGCGCCTTGAGCTCGTGGCCGAAGCGGTTGTCGATCCAGGTGTCACCCTGCAGGTCGAAGTGGAAGCCGTTCTCGCGGGTGGCGACCCAAATCTGGTGCAGTGGCTCCTGCTTGTTGATGATGACCTTGGTCTTGTTCTCGAAAGAGAGGGTCAATACGCCGCCGTTGCGTTCGCAGTCGATATCCGGATACCCCTCGTCGAGCGTGTCTTCCACATATTGGAAAAAGGCGTCGGTCAGGGCGTGATACTCGTGATCCTTCATCGGTTTATCCTGTTGCTTTTAACAATGTGAGTGCGATTATAGAGGGCCAAAAATTTTTTCGCAGCGAACCATTATGATCACCCAGTTCACCAAGTGTCTGCTTGCCACTCTTCTGTCCCTCGGGTTGGCCGCGTGCGGTCTGAAGGGGCCGCTCTATATGCCGCCCCCCGAGCAGCCACAGAGCCAGAGTACACCGCAAGCAGCACCGCCTGCGACCTCCGAGGCTGCCACCGAGGCCGCGCCGCACTAATGCCGCACCCATTCTAGGAAGGAACCGCCCCCTTGGATCACTTTAACTACGACGCCGACGGCCAGCTTCAGGCCGAGCAAACCTCGCTGCAACAGCTTGCCGAGCAGTACGGTACCCCGCTTTACGTCTACTCCCGTGCGACCCTCGAGCGCCACTGGCACGCCTTCGACAAGGCCGCTGGCGATATTCCCCATCTGATCTGCTATGCGGTGAAGGCCAACTCCAACCTGGCGCTGCTCAACCTGCTGGCCCGTCTGGGCTCGGGGTTTGACATCGTCTCCGGTGGCGAGCTGTCGCGGGTACTGGCGGCGGGTGGTGATCCGGGCAAAGTGGTCTTCTCCGGCGTGGCCAAGAGCGAAGCCGAGATGCGCCTCGCGCTGGATAAAGAGATCCTCTGTTTCAATCTGGAGTCGGAAGCCGAGCTGGAGCGCCTCAATCGGGTGGCGGGCAGCATGGGCAAGAAGGCTCGCGTCTCGGTGCGGGTCAATCCGGATATCGATGCCGGTACTCACCCCTATATCTCCACTGGCCTCAAGCAGAACAAGTTCGGCATTCCCATCGAGCTGGCGCCCGCCATCTATCGCAAGGCGGCCGCGATGGCGAACATCGAGATCGTCGGGGTGGATTGCCATATCGGCTCGCAACTCACTGAATTGAATCCCTTTATGGAAGCGGCTGACAAGTTGCTGCGGCTGATCGACGGTCTGGCGGCGGAAGGGATTCATATCCACCATCTGGACGTGGGCGGCGGCCTTGGGGTCAACTATGGTTCCGAGCAGCCACCCCATCCGACCGAGTATGCCGAAGCGCTGAAGCAGAAGCTGGCGGGCCGGGATCTGACCCTGCTGTTCGAGCCGGGCCGCGCCATCGTCGCCAATGCCGGCGTGCTGCTGACCCGGGTCGAGTACCTGAAGCCGGGCGAGACCCGCAACTTTGCGCTGATCGATGCCGGCATGAACGACATGCTGCGCCCCTCGCTCTACGGCGCCTGGATGAACATCATCGAGGTGGATAGCCGTGCCGGTCATGCTCCCGCGCTCTATGACGTGGTGGGCCCGGTGTGCGAGACCGGCGACTTCCTCGGCAAGGAGCGCACCCTGGCCATTGCCGAGGGCTCCCTGCTGGCAGTGCGTTCGGCCGGTGCCTACGGCTTTACCATGTCATCCAACTACAACACCCGTCCGCGCGCAGCCGAAGTGCTGGTGGATGGTGCCGAGGCGCACCTGATCCGCGAGCGTGAGCAGTTGGCCGATCTCTGGCGCGGTGAGCACCTGCTGCCCTGATGCAGTAGATAGAGACGACAGAATTTTACAGCCCTGACAGCACAGGAGTGCGCGATGTGTACAGATTGTTCCAGGATGCATGGGGCTGTGGCCAATGACTTCATAGTGGTTGATGGTGAGTATTTACAGCCCTAACAGCACAGGAATGCACGATGTGGATAGATTGTTCCAGGATGCATGGGGCTTTGGACAACGACTTCATGGCGCTTGGCGACCCTTGGTTCGGTGAATTTTTACAGCCCTAACAGCACAGGAATGCACGATGTTGATAGATTTTTCCAAGATGCATGGCTTGGGCAACGACTTCATGGTGGTGGATGGCGTCACCCAGAAGGTATTTTTCAGCAATGACGTCATCAAGAAGCTGGCAGATCGCCACTTCGGGATCGGCTTTGACCAGCTGCTGCTGGTGGAGCCGCCCTATGACCCTGAACTCGACTTTCACTATCGCATTTTCAATGCCGATGGCAGCGAGGTGGAGCAGTGCGGCAACGGCGCCCGCTGTTTTGCCCGTTTCGTGCGTCTCAAGGGGCTGATCAACCGGGATCGCATCGCGGTCAGTACCGCCCGGGGTCGCATCGTGTTGCAGCTGGAGGGGGAGAATCAGGTCACGGTCAACATGGGGGTGCCCCAGTTCGAGCCGGGCAAGATCCCGTTCCGGGCCCAGAAGGCAGAGAAAACCTATCTGCTGCGGGCGCAGGAGCATACCGTGATGTGTGGCGTGGTCTCCATGGGCAATCCCCACTGCGTCATCGAGGTGCCTTCGGTCGCCGATGCGCCGGTCGAGACGCTCGGTGCCATCATGGAGCGCCACGAGCGTTTTCCCGAGCGGGTCAACGTCGGTTTCATGGAGATGGTCAATGCCACCGAGATCAAGCTGCGTGTATTCGAGCGGGGCTGTGGCGAGACCCTGGCCTGCGGCACCGGTGCCTGTGCGGCGGCGGTGATTGGCATCAGTCAGGGCAAGCTCAAGGAGCGGGTCACCGTCAGTCTGCCGGGCGGCAAGCTGACCATCGCCTGGAAGGGGCCGGGCCAGCCGGTCTATATGACAGGCCCCGCCGAGCATGTGTTTGACGGCCAGATAGAGGTTTAGCCGATAAAGGTTCAGGTACGGGGGGCGCTGGCCCCCTTTGCCCATGATGTCGGGGCAGCGAGCCCCATTTCTCTGATGGATCAACCAATTTATGAGCGAACTCAAACGGCAGGAGCAATCGGTGGATGAAGCCACTGTGCTGGAGTACCTGGCCCGTTATCCCGAGTTTTTCCAACGCCATGCCGCCGTGCTGGACCGGATCCGCATTCCCCATGAACGCAAAGGGTCGGTCTCGCTGGTCGAGCGCCAGCTGGAGCGTCAGCGCGAGCGGATCGAACAGCTGGAGCAGGAGATCACCGAATTGATGGGGATCGCCAGCGAGAACGAGCGGATCTTCCGGGTCTATGCCGATCTCTACGGCGAGCTGTACGGTTGCCAGACCCTGTTCGAGGTGAGTGCCGTGATGGGCAAGGCCTTTGTCCAGCGGCTGCGCCTGACCGGGCTGCGGCTCTGGCTCAATCCCAAGAAGTTTGCCCTGAGCGGGCCCGAGCAGCGCTTTCTGGCGCAGGGCAAGCAGCTCGAATCCCTGCTGGGTCAGCGTCTGCCGGGGCAGGATTACTACTTTGGCCGCCTGAGCCAGAGCGAGAAGCAGGCGCTGTTTGGCCACGATGTGCTGGTCAACTCGGTGGCCCTGATGCGGCTCGGCGATCTCGGTGTGCTGGCCTTCGCCAGCTCGGATCCCGGCCACTTTACTCCCCACAACGACACCCTGCTGCTGGGCCAACTGGGGCGCCTGCTGCAACTGCGTCTGCCCGAGTTGACTCATGGCTAGAACACCGGCCAGGGCGCCCGCCAAGGCTCCCGCCGTCGCACCGCCACTGCCTGCGGCACTGGCGGACGAGCTGGCGGCCTTTATCGAATACCTGAGGGTCGAGCGTCAGCTCAGCCCTCATACCCGCAATAACTATCAAGCCCATCTGGAGGCGATGACCGCCGAGCTGGTGGCCCTCGGGCTCACTGACTGGGGTCGGCTCGAGGCGAGTCAGGTGCGCACTCTGGTGACCCGGATGCACAAGGGGGGACTGGCACCCCGTTCGCTCGCCACCAAGGTCTCTGCCCTGCGCAGCTTTTGCGACTGGCAGGTGCGGCAGGGGCGGCTGACCGCCAATCCGGCCCGCGGCATCGTCACCCCCAAACAGGGGCGGCCGCTGCCGAAAAACCTCGATGTGGACGAGATGTACCAGCTGCTCAACATCACCGACGAGCAGGATCCGCTGGCGGTGCGGGATCGCGCCATCATGGAGCTGATGTACTCCTCAGGGCTGCGCCTTGCCGAGCTGGTGGGGATCAATCTGGTGGATCTGAAGCTCGACGACCGTCAGCTCAAGGTGACCGGCAAGGGCTCGCGGGAGCGGGTGCTGCCCATCGGCCGGATGGCGGTCGAGTGGCTGCAGAAGTGGCTCAAGGTGCGCCCGCTGCTGGCCGGGGACGAGAGCGAGGCGCTGTTTGTCTCCAGCCGCAAGCAGCGGCTGTCGGCCCGCTCGGTGCAGGCCCGCCTCGATGGCTGGGGCAACAAGCAGGCGCTCAACGCCCACGTCCATCCCCACAAGCTGCGCCACAGCTTCGCCACCCATATGCTGGAGTCCTCCGGCGATCTGCGGGCGGTGCAGGAGCTGCTGGGACACGCCGATCTCTCCACCACCCAGATCTATACCCACCTCGACTTCCAGCATCTGGCCAAGGTTTACGACAGCGCCCACCCCAGGGCCAAGCGTGACCCGGATGCGCAGGACGATGAATAACGGGCCCTGAGCCCCGTTGCAGAGGAGAGTCCATGCACTTCTATCGCCGCTGGCAGCCGGTTGCTGCCATCTCGTTTGACCTCGATGACACCCTCTATGACAACGGCCCCGCCATCGTGCGCGCCGAGCAGTGGATGCTGAGCCATCTGCGCAGCGAATATCTGGCCACCGCCATGCTCGACAAGCCGCGCTGGCTGGAGTTAAAACGCGCCGTGTTGCTGGCCAACCCCGAGCTGCGCCACGATGTCAGTCTGGCGCGCCAGCAGACCATCCGCGCCGCCATGGTCGAGGGGGGGATGGCCGACCAGCAGGCCAGCCGCGAGGCGGAGCAGGTGTTTGCTGCGTTTCTGGCAGAGCGCTCGAAGATCGAGGTGAGCGAGTCCACTCATCAGCTGCTGGCCAGACTGGCCGAACGCTACCCGCTGGTGGTCATCACCAACGGCAATCTGGATCTGGCGCAGGCAGGGCTGGATCGCTACTTCACGCTGGTCTGCAAGGCGGGGGCGGGCGCCAGAATGAAACCGGCGCCGGATATGTTTGAGCAGACCCGCAGCGCCCTCAAGCTGCCAGCGGAGCGGATCCTCCATGTGGGGGATCATCCCGAGACCGATGTGCTGGGGGCCCGCTTGCACGGCTTTCGCGCCGCCTGGCTCAACGAGCGGCAGCAACCGTGGCAACAGCTGCAACTGTTGCCGGACGTGGAGCTGACGGCACTGGAGGAGCTGGCCGAGCTGCTGCTCTGATGGCGCTGGCGGGTGGCCATGCTCAGGCGGCAATGGCTGTCAGCGAATAGCGATGTATGGCAAGGGGTTACGACCGCTATTTGCGGCAAACCAGCCCGAGCAGGGTGTAGCGATCGCGCTGGTTGACGCGGCAGTAACTGATGCCGACGGGCAGCGCCTGCTGCAGGGTGATGGCGCTGTTCTGATAGCGGCAGACCAGATAGAGCGGGCGCAGGCTGCTATCGAGCTGGCTCCAGTAGTGGATCTCGTCGCTGTCGCCATTATCCGGTTTGAGCTGGGCCAGCTCGGCAGGATCTCCGTCGAACAGGGCCAGATTATCGAGCCGGTGGCTGAGGGTTTCGTCCGGTTTGCCATCGTCATCGCGGGTGAACGCCTGCCAGCCCTGCTGCGGGGTCAGCAGCTGCTGGCGAGTCTCGATGGTGGCGGGACAATCAAATTGCAGGCTGGCGGCAAGGGCCAGGGTGGTCAGTAACATGGCTGCGGTTCTCTCTTCACGTCCTCAATACGATGCCATGCTACGTCATCTTCCGCCGAACAGCTTCATCAGTTTATCAAGCAGATCAAGCTGTTGTGGTGGCTGTTTCATGGCTTCCGCCTCCCGCTCCAGCAGCGCCCGCTGCTCCTGCTGGCGGTCGCTCAGCACCCGGTAGAGGGGCTCGACCAGCGATTCCCGCTGCATCACCAGCTCCTGAAACATGGCCTGATTGATGCGATAGGTTTCGACGGTGGCCACCGCCCGTACCGTGAAGGAGCTGGGCTCGCCGGTGAGCAGGCTCAGTTCGCCAAAAAAGTCTCCCGCGTTGAGCGTACCAAGCTTCAGCTCTCGCCCTTCGACATTGACCACCATCTCGGCTTCCCCTTTGACCAGCACGAACAGCCAGCTGGAGACATCCCCCTGCTCCAGCATGATGTCGCCGCTGACGAAGGGGGCGAACTTCACCTGATCGGCCAGCTGGAGCAGCTCGTTCTCCTGCAACATGGCAAACAGCGGCAGTTTGCGCAGGGTGTCGGTACGCTCGGCGGTGTGGCGCTTGTGGCGGGCATCCAGATGCTGCTTCTCCTTGGCCATAAAGACGTTGAAGATCGGCGGGGTGAGGCGGCGATCGTTGCGGCGCAGGGCAGCATCGATCAGGCTGCGCACCATGGAGTCGGTCGGATCGTCGCGAGCCAGATCGGTCAGCCAGTAGCGCACCGCGTAGCGGGCAATCCCCCCTTCGACGTTCATCAGCAGGCAGTCCGGTTGCGGATACTTGGCGACGCAGGGGAGCTTGGTCTCCCGCAGGGATTTCTCGATCAGCGCGATGATCTGGGTCGGCAGGGTATCCAGGGTCAGATCGAACCAGACCCAGCGCCGCCACTGCAAGGGTTCGCCACGGCGGCGCCCGAGCACGGTGAAGCGCTGTTTGAGCAGGTGGCTGTTGGGGATGACGACTGTCTCCCAGTTGCGGGTCTCGATGGTGGTGGCACGCCAGTTGATCTCCACCACCCGGCCCTGGGTGGTGTCGACTTGCAGCCAGTCACCGATGGCGATGGAGTTGTCGAGCTGAATGGAGACCCCGGCCAGCAGGTTGCCCAGGGTGTCCTGCATGGCGAAGGCGATGACCGCAGTGATCACCGCCGAGGTGGTGACTATCTCCCCGAGCGCCATGCCGGAGGCGTAGAGGCGAAACAGACCCCAGCCGATATAGCCGATGGTGATGACGATATCGGCGATGATCCGCGGGATCCGCACATGGCAGAGGGGGAGCAGAAACTCGAACAGCAGGATCCCCCATATCTTGACCAGTATCAGGCCAGCCAGCAGGGTGGAGATCTCGATCAGCAATTGATGGGGCAGCGGCAGTTTGAACCAGCCCCCTTCCAGCTGGATCAGCAGGATGACCACCGCGCTTATCATCACGAAACTGAGCTCGGAGAGCAGCTCCCGTCGCTGTCCCGGACGGCGCCAGAAGTGGATCAGCATCAGGGAGAGGGTGAGCAGGGTCCAGAACGGGTGTTCGCCAATCCAGATCAGCGTCGGTAGCGCAGTGAAGTTATCGCCAGCCATAGCAGCACCTTATTGTGGTTTTATTTCCAGCATAGCTGCTGCGGCGCGGGGAAATGGTGCGTTGGGGCGGCAATTTATTTATCCTGTGCAGGACAAGGCAAAGGAGTGCGATTACGTGGAATTTTCAAAGAAAATCATCTGTTTGATGGCCCTGTTGCCACTGGCTGGCTGCGATCTGCTGACGGACAAGTACCGGGTCGAGTTCAGGGATGGTTCCTGGCGCGAAATAGCCATTACCCCTTTCGCCAGTGAGGCGCGCTGGCGCGAGGGGTGTGCCACCGGCGAGGTGCTGACCGATATGAAGGTGCCCATCAAGCACGGTGACACGGTCAATGGTCGGGAGCAGTTGCTTATCGGGGGCGAGAAGTTCGAGCTGGATGACAACAACCTCTACCGCAGCAACGGCATGGTGTTTGGCCAATCCCCTGACCATATCCAGCGTGGGCTCAAGGGGATGGATATCTGCCGCACCCTGCGCCCGGAGCGAGGCGGACTGCCCAAACTCAAGGCGCGGGGGTTTGGCGACTGAATCGATGGGGCTTAGCGGCCTGCCATCACGGCACAGCGCTGACGGCAGGCATCGCCAAAGGCCTGGAAGATCTTGATGGAGTGGGGGTTTTCATTGGCCTTCCACTCCGGATGCCACTGCACTGCCAGCAAAAAGGGTGACAGTGCGGGAGCATGAAGTGCCTCGATCAGCCCATCTTCGGCGTGGGCCAACGGCTCCAGACCCTTCCCCAACCGGTTGATGCCCTGTCCATGCAGGGAGTTGACCGGAATCCGCGCTTCCCCCATCAACTCGGCAAACCAGCTGCCCGGCAGCAGTTCAATCTGATGGCTCGGCCCATACTGATCATCGACCGGATCGTCGGCATCCTCCCGATGATCGTCATAGCCCGGCTCGTTGTAGACCTTCTGATGAATGTCCCCCCCCAGTGCCACGTTGATCTCCTGCATGCCGCGGCAGATCCCGAGGATCGGCAAACCACGGGCCAGCGCTCCTTTGATCAGCGGCAGATCGAACAGGTCGCGATCCCTGTCCTGCTGTTTCTCCGGCGTGAGGTTCTCCTGGCCGTAGAGGGCCGGATCGATGTTGGAACCGGCGCCGCTCAGATAGACCCCATCGGCCAGATCCAGATACTGCTCCAGATCGGCGGTGCCGCAGCAGGTGGGCACCAGCAGCGGGACGCAGTCGCTGATGTCGACCAGCGGCATGATGTATTTGTGGGTCATCACCTGATAGGCGTGGCCGTTGCGGGGCTGGGCGCCCATGGTCATCAGCACGACAGGTTTACGGGTGGCGGGAGGCTGGGGATTTGGCATAGGGCACCTTGATTATCCTTGGCGTTGAAGTCTCATCCTGCGCCTTGGGCAGGCCCTTGCAAACCGACCGGGCAAGGGCATGCCTCAAGGCATGGTCATGGGATCCGGCGTCGGGCAGGGTGGCAGAATCGTCGGTCAGCCTGGGCAGCAACAGCCTGGATCCTCTCTCCAGTCTGCCAAGGCCGTTCAATATGTCAAACAAAATGATGCCAAATTGTTAACGGGTTTGTTTTGACCTGCTCTGAAGTGCCGATTTAACGGGGCGGTTCAGATGAGCCGTTATGACTGGGGTAGCAAAATGGTGGATATATTAAACGTGCAGGGATTGCGGGGAATGGGGCTGGGCAGGTGCAAAGGCATCAATAGAAACACGCCTCCGCGAGGGAGGCGTGTGTCGGGGATCACAGCAGGTCTTCGATCTCGCCGCGCAGATACTGGTACATCTCGCGGTAGGCGACCGGCGGCTTGTTCAGCTCCCGCTCCTTGTTGGCGGAGCGGATCAGCTGGCGCAGCTTCTGGCGATCCAGCTCGTGGAACTGGGACATCAGCTCGTTGAGGGCGCTGTCACCTTCGGTGATCAGGCGCTCGCGCCACTGCTCCAGGCGATGCAAGCGGGCATTCACGGTGGAGTGACGGTTCTTGATGATGGAGAGCGCTTCGGCAATCGGCTCGATATCGCGGCTGCGCATCAGGCGGCCGATGAACTGCAGATGGCGACGGAAGGACTCATCCTTCTTCGGCTTGAGTTTGCGACCCAGCTCGACAGCTTCTGCAAGCTCTTCATCCAACGGGATTTTTTCCAGCTCGCTGTGGCTGAGGGAGACGATCTCTTCCCCCATTTTCTGCAATGCTTCGGCATCGCGCTTGAGCTGGCTCTTGCTGGGGCCCCAGTCTTCGAACTCGTTGTCGTCTTGATATTGACTCATCGGTCTCTTGATTCCTGTCATTCACGTTTGGTGGATATGTTACCAGCTTCTCCCGCTGGGCGCAGGGGTCTGATATGCTTACCCCCCTTTCCTTCTTTCATACAGATGTGAGTTATGGATCAGCAAGACCAAATCCGCCAGGATCAAGCCCATCTCGAGGCCGTGGTTGCCGAAGCCCTGGAGATAGCCAAAGGACTGGGCGCCTCGCTGGCCGAAGTCTCCATCAGCAAGCAGACCGGGTTGTCGGTGAACACCCGGGGTTGTGAACTGGAAAGCATTGAATTCAATAAGGATGGCGCCCTCGGCATCGCCGTCTATCGCGATGGTTGCAAGGGATCTTCCTCGACCACCGATCTGAGCAAACCCGCCATTCGTGCCGCCGTTGAAGCGGCCATCGAGATTGCCCGCCACACCTCGGCCGATGATTGCGCCGGTCTGGCGGACGCCGAGCTGCTGGCCTGGGATGCCCCCGATCTGCAACTGTGCCACCAAATCGAACTGGATCCCCAGCGCGGCATCGAGCTGGCCATCGAGTGCGAACGCTTGGCGCTTGGCCGCGATGCCCGCATCAAGCACTCCGATGGAGCCGGTTTCTCCAGCCATCTCGGCATCAAGGTCTATGGCAACAGCCATGGCTTCGTCAAAGGCTACGCGGCCTCGCGCAACTCCCTGAGCTGCGTGCTGATCGGCGAGCAGGATGGCGATATGCAGCGTGATTACGGCTACTCCTCCAGCCGTACCCTCGACGGGCTCTGGAGCCCGCAGCGCATTGCCGACGAAGCCGTTGAGCGTACCGTCTCCCGCCTCGGCGCCCGCAAGATCTCTACCCGTCATGCGCCTGTGCTGTTCCACCCAGACACTGCCTCCGGCCTGTGGGGCCATCTGGTGATGGCCATCAGCGGTGGCAACCTCTATCGCAAGTCGAGCTTCCTGCTCGACAAATTGGGCAAGCAGATCCTGCCCGAGTGGCTCACCATTCAGGAGTTCCCCCACCTGCTGGGCGGGCTCGCCAGTACCCCGTTCGATGGCGAAGGGGTGCGTACCCGCGATATGGATATCATCCGTAACGGCGAGCTGATGAGCTGGCTGCTCACCTCCTACTCCGCCCGCAAGCTGGGCTTGACCACCACCGGTCATGCCGGTGGCATCCACAACTGGCAGGTTTCCAATACCGGCCAGGATTTTCAGGGCATGCTGAAAGAGATGGGCACCGGTCTGCTGGTGACCGAGCTGATGGGGCAGGGGGTCAATATCGTCAATGGCGATTACTCCCGCGGCGCCGCCGGTTTCTGGGTCGAGAATGGCGAAATAGCCTATCCGGTCGAGGAGATCACCATCGCCGGCAATCTGGCCGAGATGTTCAGCCATATCGTGGCGGTGGGTCGTGACGAGGATGAGCGCTCCAGCCTCAAGACCGGCTCGGTGCTGGTAGAGAATATGAAGCTGGCGGGTCACTGATCCCGGTTTCAACAGAACCGAAACCATGAAAAAGGCCCCCTCGCCAACGCGAGGGGGCCTTTTTATCGGCCAGCGATCAGGGGGCTATCAGCCCTTGATGCGCTCGATGCGGCCACCCAGACCCTGCAGCTTCTGCTCGATGTCTTCGTAGCCACGGTCGATGTGATAGATACGGTCGACGATGGTGGAGCCTTCGGCCACGAAGCCGGCCAGCACCAGACTGGCGGAGGCGCGCAGATCGGTCGCCATCACCTGGGCACCCTTGAGTTGCTCGGTGTCACGGCAGATGGCTACGTTGCCCTGCAGTTCGATGTCTGCGCCCATCCGTACCAGTTCGGGAACGTGCATGAAGCGGTTCTCGAAGATGGTCTCGGTGACCATGCCGGTGCCTTTGGCGACGGCGTTCAGCACGGTGAACTGTGCCTGCATGTCGGTCGGGAAGGCCGGGTAGGGGGCAGTCTTGATGGTGACCGGCTTGAGGGTGCGGCCAGTCATGTCGAGGGTGATCCAGTCTTCACCCTTCTCAATCAGGGCGCCAGCCTCTTCCAGCTTGACCAGTACCGCTTCCAGCAGGGTCGGGTCGGTCTTGCGGCAGGTGATCTTGCCGCCGGTGACCGCTGCGCCCACCAGGAAGGTACCGGTTTCGATGCGGTCAGGCTGCACGCTGTAGTTGCCGCCGTGCAGACGCTCGACACCGTCGATGGTCAGGGTGTCGGTGCCCGCGCCCTGGATCTTGGCACCCAGGGTATTGAGGAAGTTGGCCAGATCGACCACTTCCGGCTCGCGCGCGGCGTTTTCGATCACGGTGCGGCCATCAGCCAGGGTCGCGGCCATCATCAGGTTTTCGGTACCGGTCACGGAGACCATATCCATCAGGATGTGGGCGCCTTTCAGGCGGCCATCGACACGGGCCTTGATGTAACCATCTTCGATGGTGATCTTGGCACCCATCAGCTCCAGGCCGTGGACGTGCAGGTTGACCGGACGGGCACCGATGGCGCAACCGCCGGGCAGGGAGACGTCAGCAGCACCGAAACGGGCGGCCAGCGGGCCCAGCGCCAGAATGGAGGCGCGCATGGTCTTCACCAGCTCGTAGGGGGCGACATGGTTGTTCACCGCACCGGTCAGCACGGTGACGTTGCCGTTGACCTTGGTGGTCGCGCCCAGCATCTCCAGCAGCTTGATGGTGGTGCCCACATCTTTCAGGCGCGGCACGTTGGAGAGGTGTACCTCTTCATCACAGAGCAGGGTCGCGAACAGGATCGGCAGGGCGGCGTTTTTGGCGCCGGAGATGGTCACTTCGCCGTTGAGAGTGCAACGACCATCGATTTTGAATTTGTCCATTTTTACTTCGTTACCAAATCAGGAGGGCAATAGGAATTTACGTTCGCGTTTCCACTCGGCGTCGGTGAACGCCTTGATGGAGAGGGCGTGAATGGCGTTGCTGGCGATCTTGTCCATCAGCGGGGCATAGATGGCCTGCTGCTTCTTGACCCGGCTCATGCCGTCAAACATGTCACCGACGGCGATCACTTGGTAGTGACTACCGTCCCCTTTGACATGGACTTCGGACAATGGCAGAGCCTCAAGGAGTATCGCTTCAATTTCAGAGACTTGCATTATGCGTCCTCAGTTGTGAGCGGGGTTGACTGAAACAGCCCGGCCACCCCGTAGAGGTTGGCCAGGGTATAGAAATCACTGGAGGCGCCCACCAGTTGCGGTGTGGCGCCTCGCGCTAATGCGGCTTTGGCCCATTTGACCAGCAGGGCCAGTCCGGCGGAGTCGAGGGTGGTGACGCCGCCGAGCTCGAGCTGGTCGTCCTGCCACCATTCGGCGCGGCGTTGCCACAGGTCATTGACCTGTGGCGCCTGCAGCTCACCGCTGAGGGTCATGGTTTGAGTACCAGCGGCTTGGCGTTGTGTTCGCGCAACTGGGCGATCACCGCATCGATGCCGTTCTGGCGGATCAAACCGCCGAGCTCGCTCTGTTTGGCGGAGAGCAGGCTGATCCCCTCTGCCACCATGTCGAAGGCTTTCCACTCGCCGGTCTTGTTGTTCTTGCGCAGCTTGAACTCGAGGAAGATGTCCGGCTTGCCGGCCTCTTTCACGCTGACGTTGACGGCGGTGATGTTGCCGCTGGGGGCTTTGCCCGGCTCGACCTTGACGGTCTGCTTGTCAAAATGGGCCAGCGCATCGGCGTAGGAGCTCACCATGTACTCGGTGAACACCTCGACGAAGGCATTGCGCTGCGCTTCGGTGGTCTCTTTAATCTGGTTGCCGAGCACCTTGTAGGCGGCGAAGCGGTTGTCCACATAGGGCAGCAGCTCTTCGCGGATGATCACCCGCAGGTGATCCGGATTGCTCTTCACCTGGGCCTGATCGGCTTTCAGGCGGGCAAAGGTCTGCTTGGCAGCCTGATCCACCAGCGCGTTGGGGTCGGTGGCATCGACTGCGGCCTGGGCAGACAGGGAAAAGAGCATGCTGGTCATCAGACCCAGCAGCAGGGCGATTTTCTTGAACATGGTTACTCCTTCTTGCTGTCTGATTTGCTGTCGGAGGATTGGCTGTAGAGGAACTTGCCAATCAGATCTTCCAGCACGATGGCGGATTTGGTGTCTTCAATCAGGTCGCCATCCTTGAGCATCTCGGTGCCCATCTCCTCATCGCTGAAGCCGGGGGCCAGACCGATGTACTGCTCGCCGAGCAGACCGGAGGTGAGGATGGAGAGGGAGCTGGTATCGGCGAACTCGCCAGCGCTCTTTTGCATCATCAGGGTCACTTCGGGCACCTGGGTTTTCGGGTCCAGTGCTATGTCGCTGACCCGACCCACCACCACGCCGCCGACCTTGACCGGCGACCGGACTTTCAGGCCGCCGATATTATCGAAATGCGCGCGCAGGGTATAGGTTTCTCCTTCCGGTTTGAAGCTCAAACCGGCCACTTGCAGGGCCAGTGCCAGAATGGCACCGATGCCAGCCAGCATGAAGGTGCCGACCAGGAATTCTACTTTGCTGAACTTCATCTTTACCTTATCCAAACATGACTGCGGTGAGTATAAAATCCAGGCCGAGCACGGCGAGGGATGAGTGGACCACGGTACGGGTCGTGGCCTGACTGATCCCGGCCGAGGTCGGCTTGGCATCATAGCCGTTAAAGAGCGCAATCCAGGTGACCACCAGGGCGAAAATCAGGCTCTTGATGGCGCCCTGCATGATGTCTTCATGCCAGTCGACGGAGGCCTGCATGGCAGACCAGAAGCCCCCTTCGTCCACGCCGAGCCAGTCCACACCGACCAGCTTGCCGCCGAAGATGCCGATCAGGCTGAACATAAAGGCCAGCAGCGGCATGCTGATGACGCCAGCCCAGAAGCGGGGGGCAACCACCCGGCGCAGCGGGTCGACCGCCATCATCTCGAGGCTTGAAAGCTGCTCGGTGGCCTTCATCAGGCCAATTTCAGCGGTCAGGGCCGAACCGGCACGGCCGGCAAACAGCAGCGCCGTGACCACAGGCCCCAGCTCCCGCAGCAGGGAGAGGGAGACCAGCGGCCCCAGGCTCTGCTCGGCGCCGAAATCCTTCAATACGTTGTAACCCTGCAGCGAGAGCACCATGCCGATGAACAGGCCGGAGACCAGAATGATGGCCACCGACTGCACACCCACCACATAGAGCTGCTGGACAAGCAGCGGGAAGTGCTTGCGCGGCTCGGGTTTGCCCGCCAGCGCATGGAACAACATGATGGTGGCGCGACCGACGGAGCTGATAAACCGCACTCCGACCCGCCCCAGCTTGCTTATTTGACTTATCAACATCAGAGATCCTGTAGCAGATCGCCTGCCGGAAAATGAAACGGAACAGGACCATCGGGCAATCCTTTGAGGAACTGCTCGACTTCGGGATTGTGCTCCTCGCGCAGCTGTTCCGGTGTGCCGTGCGCCACCACCTTGCGATTGGCGATGATGTAGGCGTAATCGGCGATGGTCAGCACCTCGTTCACATCGTGGGTGACGATGACGGAGGTGATGCCGAGGGCATCGTTCAGCTCTTTAATCAGCTTGACCAGCACCGCCATGGTAATGGGGTCCTGCCCGACAAACGGCTCGTCATACATGATGAGGTCGGGATCGAGCGCAATCGCCCGTGCCAGCGCCGCCCGGCGCGCCATGCCGCCGGAGAGCTCGGAGGGCATCAGTTTCGCCGCGCCGCGCAAGCCCACCGCCTGCAGCTTCATCATGACGATGGTGTGGATCAGCTCCTCCGGCAGGCCGGAGTGCTCCCGCAGCGGGAAGGCCACGTTGTCGTAGACCGTCATGCCGGTAAACAGGGCGCCGCTCTGGAACAGCATGCTCATCCGCTTGCGCACCTCGTAGAGACGACTGCGGGAGAGGGTGGGGATATCTTCCCCGTCAAACAGAATGTGACCGGACTCCGGCTTGAGCTGGCCACCGATCAGCCGCAGCAGGGTGGTTTTACCGATGCCGCTCGGGCCCATGACGGCGGTCACCTTGCCACGAGGAATGGTCAGGTTGATCCCGTCATACAACAGCCGATCTCCGTGACTGAAGGTCAGATCGGAGATGGTGATCAGGTCATTGTTCAAACAATTGTCCATCCGGTGTAAATGAGGTGCGAATTTTATGGGGTAGTCTAGGTCTAAGCAACAGCAAGGAACAACTATTGAACAGGCTGCAAGCCCATTTGCACGACAGTTTTCTGTAACAAAGTGCGTCATTGAGAGCGGGACTTGCCATCCGATTCGCTTATCCGGGCAGACTTTTTTATAATCCCGCAGCTAATTTCGGCCCGGAGCTGTGTCTTTATGTCTGTAAAGCCTGAGAAAGTGTCTGAACTGTTCGATTTTCGTCGCAGTGCCCGCGCGGTGCTGGACACAGAAAAGCAAGCCATTGATGGACTCTATCAGTATCTGAACGACGCCTTCGACAAGGCGTGCGAGATGGTGCTGCGCTGCGGTGGCAAGATTGTGGTCACCGGCATGGGCAAGTCGGGCCATATCGGCAGCAAGATCGCCGCCACCCTCGCCAGCACCGGCACACCGGCCTTCTTCCTTCATCCGGGAGAAGCGAGTCACGGCGATCTGGGGATGATCTCCAGCGGCGACCTTATCATCGCCATCTCCAACTCCGGCGAGAGCGACGAAATCCTGGCCCTGCTGCCGGTGCTCAAGCGCCGCGGCATTCCGCTCATCTGCATGACCGGCAATCCGGCCTCCACCATGGCCAAAGAGGCCAACGTGCACCTGTGCATCAAGGTGGAGAAAGAGGCCTGCCCGCTGGGTCTGGCACCCACTTCCAGCACCACGGCAACCTTAGTCATGGGCGATGCCCTGGCGGTCGCCCTGCTGGAAGCGCGCGGTTTTACCGCCGATGACTTCGCCCTCTCTCACCCGGGCGGGTCGCTCGGCAAGCGTCTGTTGCTGCGGGTTGGCGACCTGATGCACAGTGGCGATCTGTTGCCCCGGGTGGGGATAGATGCCACCATCAGCCAGGCGCTGCTGGAAGTGAGCCGCAAGGGGCTCGGTATGACGGCGGTGGTCGATGGCAATGGCCTGCTGGCCGGGCTCTTTACCGATGGCGACCTGCGCCGCATTCTTGACCAGCAGATCGATATCCATCACACCCCCATCAGCCGTGTGATGACGGCCAACTGTGTTACCGTAGGTCCAGAGATGATGGCTGCGGAAGCCGTCAAGCTGATGGAAACGAGAAAAATCAACGGATTACTGGTCGTGGATGAAGAGAAACGCCCGCTCGGCGCCTTCAACATGCACGACCTGCTGAAAGCCGGAGTAATTTGATGCAAAACGTACCGACCCTCTATGGTCCGGTGACGCGCAGCCAGTTCGACAAGGCGGCGCAAATCCGCCTGCTGGTGTGCGATGTGGACGGGGTGCTCTCCAACGGCCTCATCTACATGGGAAACAACGGCGAAGAGCTGAAAACCTTCTGTACCCGCGATGGTGCGGGCATGCGAGCGCTGCTCAATGCCGGGATCGAGATCGCCATCATCACCGGGCGCAACTCCCGTATCGTCAGCGATCGGATGAAAAGCCTGGGGGTGGCTCATGTGGTGCAGGGGGCTGATAAAAAGCTGCCTCACTTCGAAGCGCTGCTGGCCAAGCTGGGGCTGACTGCTGAACAGGCCGCCTATATGGGCGATGACACCATCGATCTGCCGGTGATGGCCGCCTGCGGCCTGGGTATCGCGGTGGCCGATGCCCATCCGCTGGTGCTGAGTCGTGCCGATATGGTGACCCGGCTTGGCGGTGGCATGGGCGCGGTGCGCGAGGTGTGTGACCTCATTTTGCAGGCGCAGGGCCACGACGATTATCAGCCCGAGGCCTCGGTATGAGCAGACAGACCCTGTTGTTCGCCCTGTTGCTGCTGGTGGCGCTGGTCGCCTGGCAGTTGGGCAAGGTGGAGCTGGTGCCGGAGAGCGCCGTCAAAATCGAAAACTATCAGCCGGATTTTGTCGCCAAAGATCTGGTGACCACCCGTTTTGATATCAATGGCAAGCGCACCGAACGGCTGGAGTCGACCTACGCCGAGTATTATCAAATCCTCGAGCAGGCCACCTTCGACAAGCCGGTGGTCTACATGTATGACGAGCAGGGTGCCGCCGAGTGGAAGGTGACCGCCGAAACCGGCGTGCTCAACACCGGCGACAACGTCATCCTGCGGGACAAGGTGCATCTGGATGGTCTGCTGCCCACCTCCTTCATCTCCACGCTCGATACGCCCTATCTGGAGCTGGATCTGGTGACACAGGATGTGCGCAGCAACCGGGAAGTGAACATTCTGGGTCGGGATTTCCAGACCCAAGGGGTTGGCCTCAAGGGCCATCTGGACCGCAAATATTTTGAGTTACTGGATCAAGGCCATGCCATCTATTTCAATGAAAAACGCTAATCTGGCCCTCGCAGCCCTGTTGTTGTGTGGTGCGGTGACCGCCAAAGAGTCCGACTTTGCCGAGAAGGTCTACGTCGATGCCGTCAAACAGGTGGCCGAGATGCAGGACAACCGCATCACCTTCGAAGAGGATGTGACCATCAATCAGGGCACCATCCGGATCAAGGCTGACAAGGTGGTAGTGACCCGTTCCGGCGAGAAAGGGGCCGAGGTGATGACTGCCTACGGCAAGCCCGCCACCTTCTTCCAGATCCTGGATAACGGCAAGCCGGTCAATGCCCACGGCAACACTATCCGCTACGAGCTGAAGAACCGGCTGGTGACCATCACCGGCAACGGTCAGCTCAAGCAGGAAGATAGCCAGGTCAATGGCGATCTGATCCGCTACGACATCGTCAAACAGAAGATGATTGCCGAGAGCAAGAGCCCGAGCCAGCGGGTCAAAACCGTGTTCCTGCCGGATCAGGTAGAGAATTTCGACAAGCCCGCCGACCAGAAGAAGCAGGGAAAATAAGCCATGGCAGTGTTAAAAGCAGTGGGCCTGCAGAAGAGCTACAAGCGCCGCATGGTGGTGAGTGACGTCAGCCTTGAAGTGGGCACCGGCCAGATTGTCGGCCTGCTCGGCCCCAACGGGGCGGGCAAGACCACCTCCTTCTACATGATCGTGGGGCTGGTGCAGCGCGATGCCGGTCTCATCACCATCGACGATCAGGACATCAGCCTGCAGCCCATGCATGTGCGGGCGCGTAACGGCATCGGTTACCTGCCGCAGGAGGCCTCCATCTTCCGTCGCCTGTCGGTGTTCGACAACCTGATGGGGGTGATGCAGACCCGCAAGGGGTTGAGCCGCGAGGAGCGTGAGGACAAGGTTCAGCAACTGCTGGAAGAGTTCAACATCACCCACATTCGCGACAACCTGGGTCAGAGCCTCTCCGGTGGTGAGCGCCGCCGGGTCGAGATCGCCCGCGCACTGGCGGCCGAGCCGCGTTTTATTCTGCTGGATGAGCCATTTGCAGGGGTTGACCCGATTTCTGTGATAGACATCAAGAAGATCATTCAGCATCTGAAAGATAGAGGCCTTGGCGTCTTGATTACCGACCACAACGTCAGAGAGACTCTGGACGTATGTGAGAAGGCCTATATCGTCAGCCACGGCAAGATGATTGCCGAAGGTGCACCGGCTGACATCCTTGCCGATGAGCAGGTCAAGCGCGTCTATTTGGGCGATCAATTCAGTCTATAGTAAGGGGGCATGCCTTCATTTCCTTTGACGAGTGCCTCGCTGAACATAAGGATATCCCGACGTAGATGAAGCCGACATTACAGTTGCGTCTCGGTCAGTCCCTGACCATGACGCCGCAATTACAACAAGCGATTCGTCTGCTCCAGCTCTCCACTCTGGAACTTCAGCAGGAAATTCAGCAAGCGCTCGAAAACAACCCTCTGCTGGAGCAGGAAGAGAGCGAGGCGCAAGAGACCAGTCCGGAAGCGCCGGTCGATGCCAGCCAGCTGGATTCCAGCGATGCCATGGCCCAGGAGCAGATGCCGGACGAGTTGCCGGTGGATACCACCTGGGACGAGGTTTACTCTGCCGGCACCGCCCAGAGCGCGGGCCCCATCCACGATGGGGAAGATAGCGTCTATCAGGGAGAGACCACCGAAAACCTGCAGGATTATCTGCTGTGGCAGATGCGGCTCACACCGTTCAGCGATGTGGATGCCGCCATCGCGCTCGCCATCATCGATGCCATCGACGAATCCGGTTATCTGACCGTTGCGCTGGAGGATATCCAGGCTGCCGTCACCAGCGATGACGTAGAGGTGGAACTCGATGAGGTCGAGGCGGTACTCAAGCGGGTGCAGCACTTCGATCCGGTCGGTATTGCTGCCCGTTCTGTGCAGGAGTGTTTGCTGATCCAGCTGGATCAGTATGACCCGCAGACCCCCTGGCTCAATGAGGCCAAGGAGGTGATCCTCGAGC
>OEQV01000013.1_pt1 | contig 50563 bp, 48 predicted proteins | sample 1539821 | NCBI WGS metagenome assembly OEQV01 (sample SAMEA3891244, study PRJEB23780) | metagenome | biome: terrestrial biome; feature: animal house; material: water of meat washing | place: Italy | collected 2015-05-12 | reverse complement strand
TCCGTCTATCTCGTCGGTATGGGGTGCATTCTAGAGGATTTCTAAAGCTTTGCAAGTGCTTTTAACTGGTTGTTTTATCGGGTGTTGTATTTTTATGCACTAAAAAGGTTCAAAAACATGCAGTCACACACCTAACCTAATAATTTTAAAGCAGAAATATAAATTTAATATTTCTGCTCTCTTTTTTCATTACTTTTGCACTGCTGCTGCTTTAATATTCACACTGAGAATTTTAACAGGTTGTTTCGGTACATCTTGATGTGGCCCTGCACGTCCTGTCGGTACTTTAGTGATCTTATCCACCACATCCATACCTTTAGTGACCTGACCAAAAACCGCATAACCTGCGTTATTGGTACTTCTATCTAGAAAGTTATTATCCACCACATTAATAAAGAACTGACTGGTTGCAGAATGCGGTAGGTTGGTTCGTGCCATCGCCAAAGTGCCACGTTTATTAGATAGACCATTGCTTGATTCATTTTGAATGGCTGGTCGAGTTGGCTTTTCTACAAGGTCCGCAGTCATACCCCCGCCTTGTACCATGAAACCCGGAATGACGCGATGAAAGATCGTGCCGTTATAAAACTTAGCTTTCGTATAGTCTTCAAAGTTTTTTGCTGAGATAGGTGCTTTATCATTAAACAGTTCAATTTCGATGTTGCCCATTGATGTTTTCATTTCAACAATCGTGTTATTTGCCATGACCGCCATACTCATACATGTAGCCGCCACTGCAACTAAACTCTTCTTTAACATTTCTTTACTCACAGCATTCAGATGTTATTAGATTTCGGTATATTAATCGTTCAGTTTGACATCCTCCGCGACCTAAAGGACGGGGATTCCTACTGCTAGACGCTCATGTCCGAGCGCAAGAATATTCAGTGCGGAATTTATATCCCTATCATGGAATGTACCGCATTCCATGCACTGCCATTCTCTTATTCCAAGTCCCGTTCTACCTTTCGGACTACTACAGCGTGAGCCACAGCTCGAACAAGTTTGGGTGGTATAGGCTTCATTGACTTCTTTATACCATACACTTGCGTTCTCGCATTTATACTTGAGCATGGTTCTAAGTGTTGTCCAACTTGCATCTAATACAGACTTCGCTAGTTTAGTCCGTGCTAATGCCTTTGCATTCACATTACCAACGAAGATGGCTGCATGTTTATTCACCAATTTATGACTGAATTGATGTAGCGTATTTTGACGTATGTTTCTAATCTTGGCATGAATCGCTTTAACACGCTTTTTATTTCTAGCACGTTGAGCAATGCCAAGTTTTTGTTCGTATTGCCGATAGATTTGAGGGGCTTTGAGCTTTACGCCATCTGAACAGGTTGCAAGGTCTTTTAAGCCCAAATCTATACCGATTGAGGTATTACCCTTTGATTTAACTTGTTTTGTCTTATCAACAACTAAACAAACATACCAACGTCCACGACTGTCTTCTACAAATGAGCCTGTTTTGACGTTGTATTTTGATAGTCCATAGCTATCCCATAGCTTGAATTGATGCTTGCCATACTGCACGTAGCCATCAGCATATTTGATTGCAACCTTTTTGAAGGGTATCCAACCCAAAGAACGTCTTGCAGACTTCTTATTACTCACCCGCCATTTTAGCTTTGCTTTTTTAAACTGCTTTCTTCGAGTAACCAATTCTTCTGTTATCGCTTGAACAGTTTGACTATGCAGATTGCATTCTTTAGATGTGCCTTTCGTGTATTTAGCAATATCGTAAGCTGAAAGAAATTCACCTTTTCTTTTTAGATGTTTAAATCCTAAATCATTCACATAATTCCAAACAAAATTTACTTCCAATGCGAGTTGGTCTAGTACCTTGTAATGTTTGTCTTTTATGCGTAATTTAAGTGTTTTCATGATTAAAATATATTTGGTCTATGAGCAATAGTCAAGAGATTAGAACAGGTCGCCACTGTGTTTTTAATATGCATGTACATTTAGTCTTTGTGGCTAAATACCGTAGAGATGTTTTTACCAAAGCAATGCTTGAAACAATGCGTGAAGTGTTTGAGCGTATCTGCTTAGACTTTGAAGCCGAGTTGGTAGAGTTTGATGGTGAACACGATCATGTTCATTTGCTTGTGAATTATCCACCTAAAATAGCAATTTCTAGCTTAGTGAATAGTTTAAAGGGTGCTTCAAGTCGCATTGTAAGAACCAAACACCCTGAAATTAAAAACAAGCTATGGGGCAGTGCTTTGTGGTCGCCTAGTTACTTCGCTGCTTCATGTGGCGGTGCGCCAATTGGAATTGTTAAACAATATATTCAACAACAGCAAACACCGCATTAATGGCTTACGCCACTCGCTTATATCCTCGGGCTAAACCCCGAGGTTTTACGCTCCAATGGATAAATAAAACACTACTTCTTCTAAGAAAACGAGAATAACGATGAATGAAGCTTTAGCCCTGTCTCAATTGAGTCAATTTCCACCTTGGCATTTACAAGGTGAAGCCTTTATTTTGAATTATTGGATCAGTCCGCAATTTATCCGACAATATAAAGCGTTTCGTATCGCCCCGTCCCCGATTGGTCGTGTGGTTCAAGTCATGTTGGTGCGTTATCATCAATCCCCTGTTGGACCTTATGATGAACTGCTTTTGCTCGACCACCCTTTACTGAGCAAACGGCGATTAAGCTCGATTCCTAAAATTTATGTGTCTACACAGATTTCAGTTGAACATGGTCAACAACTTTGGGGCATTCCGAAAGAGTTCGCTCAGTTTGACTGGCATACGCAGCACGAAACAACACAATGTCAACTCAGCACTCAAGACCAAACCCTGTGTTTAACACTCACCCAATGCAAAAAGGCACGTCCGTTTTATATTAATAGTCATCACATTCCACGTTCCATGCTCAAAATACAACAAGCATGGCAAGGTCAACGCTATGAGTTTTCTCCACAGTTTCGCGCAAAGCTAATAAAACTGAAAAAATTTGAATGGCAAAACCATACCACCCTCTTTCCAGACTTTGGCCAAGCCAAGGCTCTACAAAGTTTTTATGTCCCGAGTTTTCAGCTCGTTTTTCCAGAAGCCAAAATCCGCCCTAAATAAAAAAAGAATGTTCCACGTGAAACATTCTTTTTAAAATCCATGCTTTTTTATTTGGCATTCTTATCCCAAAATTTTCTAAAATTCTTTGCCATTTCTATGGTAATTTTTTTTGCCCGACGAGAAATGATGGTGAAGTTCACAAACCCATGGGGTTGATCTAGATAATTCTGATAATAAACCTTATTGCTCTGCTGCTTTAATTTGATGGCATAAATTTCACCTTCATCATGCAATAAATCATGACCTGCGGTGATGACAAAAGCGGGTGCGACACTTTTTAATACACCATAAGTCGGCGAAACAATAGGATCATCCAGAGCTACCTGATGTTGTTCAGCATACAACGACGTCACTCTATCGACATCTTGCCCCGTTAAGGTCAGTCCATCTTTATAAGCAAAGAACGATGGATGGCGACTTTTGAAATCGACCACGGGGTAAATTAACAGTTGTGCACTTGGCGCATAAGCTTTTGCAGCAGTTCGCTGCGCCACCACGGCACTGATATTACCACCGGCACTATCGCCAGCCACCGCAATTCGATTTTTCAAAATTTTGAACTGACGACGGTTTTGATAGACCCAAGCCAAAGCATCTTCACAGGATTGAATCAATACATTTGGGCCAACTTCTGGCGCCAAAGGATAATCAATACTGAGCACCTGTACTTTGGCATGGATTGCAAGTAAGCGACAGACTTCATCATGACTGTCGAGACTGCCGACCACGAAGCCACCGCCATGATAAAACACCAGCATCGGAAGTTTCTTATTCGGTGCAGGATGATAATGCCGCGCAAACACAGTTCCACTTTGTAAAGGTAGACGTAAATCCTCCACTTGTTTTACCGTGCTGGGTTTGGCGGTCAACATTTGAATTTGATGATCAAACAATTTACGCGAACGGTGGTAGTCTTCAAAAATAAAGCCCGATTTGCCTTGCTTATATTGAGCCGCCATTAAGCATTTAATAAAGGGGTCCAGTTGTTCAAACTGGTGAGGATAACCCAGCGCTTTAACCAAGCCTTCTTGTGCTACTGTCGGTAAGCGATCAATTACTCGTGCCGCACTGCCTTGGCCTTGTTCCATCCATTGTTGTAAAGTTTGATTCAACACGCCCATGTCAATAATATCCTTTTATCGTTCTTCATATTCTCTACATGATCAGCACTTATGTGACCATTCTCTTATATAAGTCTTCACATCAAGATACATAGCAATACGCCCTATACGCTAATCTTCTTTTAAGAGCTTGTCATTGACAATTTTTATGCCGATTTAGGAGTGTTTTGCTACTCCGTTTTATGAAGGAGACCTGCCATGACTAAAAAAATAATATTCCTCTCACTCATCAGCACCTTGTTTGTTGGTTGTGTGGCTTTTCCTGAGGATGGCTATTATGACGGACGCTACGACCACCGCTATGATTATGATGATCGACGCTACGACCAGCATGATCGCTATGAACGTGAACGAGACCGCCAACGTTGGGAATACCAACAACGACAAAACCGTATCGAACGCGAACGTCGCGAAGCAGACCGAAACCGCCAAAGACATGCTGAATGGGAACGCCAAAACCGCGAACAAGAACGGCAACGTATTGAAGCTGAGCGCAAACGGATCGCTAACCAACGTCATCACGACTGGCAACAGAAAAAGCGTGATCAAGAGCGATTAAACCAAGAACGTAAACGTTATGATGCTGAGCGTCAGCAACGACAAAATGCCGAACGCAAACGTCGTGAGCAAGAGCGTCAACGAACTGAAGATCGACGTAAACAATCCAATAACGATCGTAAGCAACATCCCGATGATCAACGCCGCGATCAAAACAAAGGTTGGGATAACTCACGTCAAGAGCGATAAAATCGTCATCGCACATCAGACTGATGAAATAACACGGCTGAACAGCTTTAGTGATTTATCCTATAAAAAAAGACCTTCACGGCATCCTGTGAAGGTCTTTAACAAAGCGAGTGTAAGAGAAGTTCTCTTTTAAGCTTTATTGTTGTGTTGTCGCAGGTGTAGATTGGATGGGTTCAATCTGAGCCGCAGGATCTGCTTGAACCTCGACTCCAGCACTCCCCTCAACGGTTGCTGTTGCATCCGGTGCAGTGGTCACTTGAGCGGACTCAGGCGCTGTATTGGTTTCATTTGAGCTACAGCCCACAATGGCAAATGCTGAACCTAAAAGCGCTAGAGACAATAATGCAGTTTTCTTATTTAACATTCTTTCATTTCCTTTTACGTCATACAAAATAGCAAAGCCAAACTTTGCCCTGCCTATCTTTGTCAAATCTGAAAACTTTTACACACGTACTGAGTTGTAGTTTTTGCAGACTCGAGTACAACTTGTGCAATTTTTTATTAATTGGGTACAAATACCGCCTTAGGACTACATCTCCACAGCAGCTCAAGTTAATATGCTGATTCTGCATTATTTCTTTCTTCGGTGAGCAGCATAAATAGGAACTCTATGCTTACACCATCAACTCTTCAGTATTGCAGAACTCTTGTATGCTGATACACGATTAAATAATGTTATTTTTAAATTTGAAGCAAAAAAAAAGCTTAACCCAAGGCGGATTAAGCTCGAAACAGCATACAAAAATAAAGAAACCACAGCCTTAAAACTCGAATTTTGAGCGTAAAGCTCGAAGCATCCTGACAGCATTATACCTTTGAACTGAATAAAGTACTTTTGGGAGACGTACTATTCAAAAACCTAAATCTCTAATTTAGGAGGGTTTACCCAAACTATCCAAATAGGTCGCAGTCCCCCATACTTTGCTCTCTCCACAAAGTATGATCACCGCTGATGAACTCATTATGTGGTCAAGCGAAAAATTAGTAAAACAGATAAATTTAATTAAAATAATTCAATGTAACGATTAGCCTTTTTCAACATAAAAAAACTCAAGCAGAATTGGAAATGGACCTTCGGACAGAATAAGCACCTAGAAAGCCTGATTTCAGCAATTTTTTACCAAAAATACATGAATTAATCACTGAAGCCGCTTGAATTTTTGGCTGTTGCCCCGACCTTTTGTAGTAATCCTGAATTCAATAACGCATGGCAGTTCAGATTAACCCAGTTAACACTGATGCCTGAAGGACTGTACATGTTTAAAAACCCATTTAAACGGAGTAAATCAATGGCGACTGAGCACAATCAAGAAGCTCAAGATCTAGGGCAAGAGCAAGCGGATTCACAAACAGCGCAAACTCAAGCTGAAACGGAGCAAGCTGAAGTTTCAGTTGAGGATTTACAAGCTCAAATTACCAATCTTGAAGAAAGCTTAAAGCTTGAAAAAGCACGCACTGCAAATGCTGTATACGAAGCACAAAAAAGTGTAGAGCGTATTCAACGTGAATCAGAGAAGCATAAAGACACCGTTCTCGAAAAATTCGCAAAAGAGTTACTGGACTCAGTGGATAATTTAGAACGTGCCCTTAGCGCATCGGGTGAGGAAAAAACACCAATGTTTGAAGGTGTGGAACTGACGTTGAAATCGTTACTGACTGCACTGGAAAAATTTGGTGTGGTCGCAGTTGATACAGCAAATGGTTTCAATGCGGACTTGCATCAAGCAGTCGGGATTGATCCAAATGCGAAAGCCAACGAGATCGGAACGGTATTACAAAAAGGTTATACCTTAAATGGTCGTTTGCTTCGTCCAGCAATGGTCATGGTTGGCGCATAAACTCTATAAATTCGAGAGTTTGTAAAATTTTTTCTTCATTATCACTTGAAAAAAATTGAACGGCTCTCATATCGAATAACAAGCAAAAACATTGCAAAAATTTTTGAGGAATCATCCAAATGGCTAAAATCATTGGTATTGACTTAGGTACAACAAACTCTTGCGTCGCTGTACTTGAAGGCGACAAAGTTAAAGTGATCGACAACGCTGAAGGTGCACGTACAACACCATCGATTATTGCGTATAAAGATGGCGAAATCTTGGTGGGTCAGTCTGCAAAACGTCAAGCAGTGACTAACCCTAAAAACACATTATTCGCAATCAAACGCTTGATCGGTCGTAAGTATCAAGACCAAGCGGTTCAAAAGGACATCGGTCTTGTCCCTTACAAAATCATCAAAGCTGACAATGGTGATGCTTGGGTTGAAGTAAACGACAAGAAACTTGCACCACAACAAATCTCTGCTGAAATCTTGAAAAAGATGAAGAAAACTGCAGAAGATTACTTAGGTGAAACAGTAACTGAAGCTGTGATTACGGTTCCTGCTTACTTTAACGATGCACAGCGTCAAGCAACTAAAGATGCGGGTAAAATCGCAGGTTTAGAAGTTAAACGTATCATCAACGAACCAACGGCTGCTGCACTTGCGTTCGGTATGGACAAAAAAGAAGGCGACCGTAAAGTTGCAGTTTATGACTTAGGTGGTGGTACTTTTGACGTATCTATCATTGAAATCGCTGATCTTGATGGCGACCAACAAATTGAAGTGTTATCAACTAACGGTGATACCTTCCTTGGCGGTGAAGACTTCGATAACGCTTTAATCGAGTTCTTGGTTGAAGAGTTCAAGAAAGAACAAAACTTCAACTTGAAACAAGATCCACTTGCATTACAACGTTTGAAAGAAGCAGCTGAAAAAGCAAAAATCGAGCTTTCTTCGTCAAATGCAACTGAAATTAACCTTCCGTACATCACGGCTGATGCGACTGGTCCTAAACATTTAGTGATCAACGTAACACGTGCAAAACTTGAAGGTTTAGTGGCTGATTTGGTTGAACGTACAATCGAACCTTGCCGTATTGCACTTAAAGATGCAGGTCTTTCAACGTCTGAGATTTCTGATGTGATCTTGGTGGGTGGTCAGTCTCGTATGCCACTTGTACAACAAAAAGTACAAGAGTTCTTCGGTCGTGAACCACGTAAAGACGTGAACCCTGACGAAGCGGTAGCAATGGGTGCTGCGATTCAAGGTGCGGTATTGTCTGGTGACAAAACTGACGTACTTCTTCTTGACGTTACTCCGTTGACACTTGGTATCGAAACCATGGGTGGCGTGTTAACAGCAATTATTGAGAAAAACACCACGATTCCTGCGAAGAAATCTCAAGTGTTCTCAACTGCTGCGGACAACCAACCTGCTGTAGACATTTCTGTGTTCCAAGGTGAACGTAAAATGGCACAGCAAAACAAATTGTTGGGTAACTTCCAATTGGGCGACATTCCACCTGCTCCACGTGGTGTGCCACAAATTGAAGTATCGTTCGACATTAACGCTGACGGTATCTTAAAAGTATCGGCTAAAGATAAGAGCACTGGTAAAGAGCAATCAATCCAGATTAAAGCAAACTCAGGTTTGTCTGATGCTGAAATCGAAGCAATGATCAAAGATGCTGAAGCGAATGCTGAAGAAGACCGTAAGTTCGAAGAACTTGCGAAAGCACGTAACGAAGCGGATGCATTGGTATCTTCTGCTCAAAAAGCAGTGAAAGATCTAGGCGAGCAAGTAACTGCTGACGAAAAAACTGCTGTTGAAACTGCAGTCGCTGAGCTTGAAACTTCGACTAAAGAAAATGATGTAGAAGACATCAAAGCGAAAACTGAAGCACTTCAAAACATCATCATGCCGATCACGCAACGCGCTTATGAAGCTGCGCAAGGTCAAGGCGGTGCTGAAGGTTTCGACCCGAATGCATTCGGTGGTGACGCTGGTCAACAACAAAAAGCGGACGATGGCGTTGTAGATGCTGAGTTCACTGAAGTAAAAGATGACAAAAAATAATTTGTCTCTTTAATAAAAAAACCGCGCTTAGGCGCGGTTTTTTTATTACCTAAATATTGTTGTTTCACATTCCACTTTTACATTAGGCTGATAAAAAATTTAGATCTCAGCCTTCAATGAAAAATTTACAGTTGGGACTCATCGTCCTCATTACAACCTTCGGTTCCGCATGTACCACAATAAGCCCCTCCGTAGAAACAGCTAAAAACCAACATCAGCAAAGCGCGCAGCAGCAGATCCAACAGGCCTTCAATCAACTCCAAACCACTGGGGTGATTGTCATTAAGGATAAGCACGGTTTACACAGCTACGGCAATGACTTGAGCCGTGCTCAGACACCCTATGTACCCGCCTCTACCTTTAAAATGCTGAATGCCTTAATCGGACTAGAACATGGTAAAGCAACCAGCACCGAGGTGTTTAAATGGGATGGTCAAAAGCGCAGCTTCCCTGCTTGGGAAAAAGACATGACTTTAGGGCAAGCCATGCAAGCATCTGCCGTTCCCGTTTATCAGGAGCTTGCACGGCGCATTGGTCTAGACCTAATGCAAAAAGAAGTGCAGCGCATTGGATATGGCAATCAACAGATTGGCACCGTTGTCGATAATTTTTGGTTAGTCGGTCCACTGCAAATTACGCCTGTTCAAGAAGTCCTTTTTGTAGAGAAGCTGGCCAATACACAACTCGCTTTTAAGCCAGATGTGCAACATACCGTACAAGACATGCTGCTGATTGAACAAAAACCGAATTATAAACTCTACGCCAAATCTGGTTGGGGCATGGACCTAGAACCGCAAGTGGGCTGGTGGACAGGCTGGGTCGAAACAGCAACAGGTGAAAAAGTGTATTTTGCTTTGAATATGCATATGAAAACAGGAATTTCAGCCAGCGTGCGTGAGCAACTGGTCAAACAAAGTCTGACAGCACTGGGAATAATTTAAGCCCATAGAGAAGACGTATTTTTTATGTTGCAAAGGTATTTTTTACGCTAAAGTAGCTAAAAATAAAGATATATGAAGAAATATGCGTCAAAGTCTCTTGTTTGCTTTACTGGGCTTTTTAGGGTTGATTCTGTATCAAAATATGCAACAGCCCCAGCTGCGTCTCAATCCACTGCTGGATCGACTCACCCATCCATTCGATCAGCGTATTCGCTATCGTATTGCGGAAGTCGATCCGCGTTTTGGTCTCAGTGAACATGAGTTAAAGTACATTAGCCAGCAAGCCACGGATATTTGGAAGCAGGGTTTAGGCCAAGACTACTTTGTCTATGACCCCAATGCTCGGCTCAGTATTCGACTCATTTATGACCAACGTCAAGATGAGTCGGTACAACGCCGTGATCAACTGTCTAAACTGACACAAAATGAACACGGGCTGAGTCAAAAAAATACTGAACTCAAAGCCATGCAACAAAATCTGGCACGCCACTCAGGGGCTTTAGATGTGCAAAAACAGAGTCTACAAGACCTTAGCCAAAACTATAATGCCATGATCCGTCAGTATAACCAGCACGGCGGAGTCCCTGCTTCGCAGCAAGCGGCCGTACAACAGAGTTTGGCGCAGCTGCGTCAACAGCAACACGTTTTAGACCAACAAATTGCCAGCTTTAACCTGCAAGTGAATGCCTACAATCAAAAGGTAGATGAACTGAACCGCTTAGATCAAGGCCATAATCTGGCCATCGACCAGTTCAACCAACGCTTCCAACCCCGTCTATTTGATAAAGGACTGTTCAATGGGCGTGAAATTCATATTTATGAGTTTGAGTCCAAAGAAGACTTACGTCTGACTTTAGCGCATGAATTTGGCCATGCCCTCGGAATGAAACATCATAATGATCCGAAAGCCCTGATGTACCCAATGCTAGAAGAGCAAGATATGCAGCATTTCCGTTTACAAAGTGCCGATATTGCATTATTTAATGCCCGTTGAAATGATGAATTGCTAAAAAAATCCCCTAATTTTAATATGTGTATAAAATACAATCACAGCACATCTTGACTCGGGTTCGTGTTATTGTAAATAATTGAATATCCACTAGAAGCTTTGGAGACGAATGTGAGTTACTACCATATCTTAATCGAAGTAAATGACCACATCAGTACGATTGAAGAAACTCGTGATATCGAAATCTTTGATATTGTTGAGATTCAACCTTATCTCCATTCTATTCTATTGCCCTATTTTAACGAGCAGCTGTTAGAACTTGAAGATGAAAATTTAGAGTTTAAGGATGTTTTACATCTGGAAGTGAAACAGACGCTTTTACCAATCAATGACTTGATTGAAGAAGAGCAGAAACTGTTACCGAGTGACACCGATGTCACCATTACTGCCTATGAAGTTTTTAATAACCGTGACTTAAGCCAAGATGTCACCACGATTATTTTTGACTTACTCGATGCGATTAAACTCGATTGAAAGCGAATGATTGCACATAAAAAAAGCCCTCATCATGAGGGCTTTTTTAATCAGATCAGGTTTAGATCGAGAAAGATGAACCACAACCACAGGTCGTTGTTGCATTTGGGTTTTGCACGATGAAACGTGAACCTTCTAAACCTTCAATATAATCCACCACTGAACCGACCAAATATTGATAACTCAATGAGTCAACCAACATTTTCACATCACCATTGATAAATTCTGCGTCGTCTTCATTTTGGTTTTCAGCAAAGTTAAAACCATAAGAAAAACCTGAACAACCACCGCCCGTGACATATACACGAAGCATTAAATCTTGATTCCCTTCACTGTCACGTAATTGACGTACTTTATTTGCGGCATTGTCGCTTAGTTCAAGTGCTTGGGCATTCATCTTAGATTCCTCAGTTCGGTTCAGCTGTCTTTCAAATCAAAAAGACCATATTTCGAGTATAGCATACTCAATATATGGTCCCTATTTGAATATTTAAAGTCAAATCAGACTAATTTTCTCAAGATTGTTTGTAATTTTCATCCTGTAGTCCACATTCAAAGTTTTTCGCCGCTTGCTTACAACGGAATTGCCATAACAGTTTCATCATTCGCTTATCGTAAATACCGCGGTTGGTGAGATCAATTCGTGCTTCCCGCATCATCTTTTGATAACCCGGTTGATCTGCAGCGGGCACCTGCATCCAATATTTTTGCGGAATTTCAGCTTTCATTTTACCCAAGATACCGAATGCACGCGGCAGCTGGCCTTTGACCCATTCCCGTGATTTTTGTCCATAACCTGCAGGGAATTTATCTGGACGAATAATGATATTACCTGTGACCTGTAAAATCGGATAATTTACAATCGCCCCTTTCGTCCCCAAGCCTTTATGTAACTCTAAGGGCTTAAAAACCGCAGCAGGCGCCCCAATAATATCGACTTGACCGTTATTAAACTTTGCACCAAAGTTCGTGACATCGGCACTCACAGCTTGCGCACCAATTTGTTGAACCATGACTTTTTGCGCTTGGTCATAGTCTAAAACCGCAATTTTCTTGCCTGCGGCTTTCGCTACGGTATTGATGCTACGGTCATTCACCAATAAAAAGGCATCCCCCACAGGAATCACACCTGCGACCTCGTACTTACCATTGACCATATGTTTAGCAAAAGTTGGGCTGGCCAAGCCTTGCATCACTTTAACCGCTAAATTGAGATCGGGAATCGCACCAATCGCGTCAAGTGAACCTGTAAACGAATTAAATTGACGCCCACGCATGCCTGTAACACTAATGGCATCGCATTTTCCTGCTTTAAAATCCTCAGCAATCACGGCTTCGTTTTGTCCGACCCGCAGTTCAATATCCGCGCCCCAGTTTTTAGCCGCCAACTGATAATCTTTCATCAGGCTATACACATCACCATTTTTACCGACCAAGTCGAATACACAAACCACTTGTTTGGCCTGTGCCATCGCTGTTGCAGAAATGACTAATGTCCCGACACTGAGGCTTTTCATCCACTGTTTCATGTATCTTCCTTTTGACTTATTGTTGTTTATTGTGATGAGCCATTCACTTGTGCTCTTTGTTATTTTTAATGCCCCGAATGACACTTCACTCGGTTCAAAACCACTCATTTCCTACGCGCTATACAAATTAGCTGCGTCAAATCCATTTAAATCTGTCGATTAAAAGCAAAAAAGAAAGCTCAATTTAAACTGAGCTTTCTTTGATTACACTCGGCAAATTACTCACCGCCCAGTGAGCATTCAAAGTTGGCTTTATCCACCGAGCAACGGGCTTTTTTCAACACCGACATCATTGCTGGATCATAAATGCCTCGTTTGGTCATATCCATCCGACCATCACGCAACATTTTTTGATATTTGGTTTTGTCTTCTGCTGTGAGATTCATTTTGTATTTTGCAGGAATGCCTGCTTCTAAACGACCAATCATCGCGATACTTTTTGGTAGGTTTTTCACAAACCAATCTCGCGATTTTTGTCCAAAGCCTGCTGGAAATTGATCTGGGCGAATCACAAAGTCAGCTGTCACTTGTAGTACAGGGAAGTTAAACATGGCGCCGTTCGTGCCTAAACCTTTATAAATTTCTAAAGGTTTATAAGCATAAGCCGGTGCCCCGACCATATCGACTTGACCATTATTAAACTTCGCCACAAAGTTAGACACATCGGAAATCACCGCTTGCGCACCGACGCGTTGTACCATGATTTTTTGGGCATCGTCATAGCCCAAGACTGCAAACTTTTTACCTGCCGCTTTTTCAATGGAATTAATACTTTTATCTCGTACAAAAATAAAAGCTGAACCTAAAGGTGCAATCCCTGCCACTTCATATTTTTTACCCCCAAGATTGGTCACCATTTTGGTCGCATTACGCTGATCCAATGCAAAAGTAATCGCACGTTGTGCAATGGCATTGCTTGGAGCACCACCCAGTGCATCAATAGAACCGACAAATTTATTGTACTGGCGTGCACGCATAGCGGTCATAAACACGCCATCACACTTGCCTGCTTTAAAGTCGTTGTCGGCAACGGCTTCATCTTGACGAGGGATTAAATTAATTTCAGCTCCCCAGCCTTTTGCCGCCAAAGCCCATTCTTGCGCCATTTGATACGACTCACCAGATTTGCCAAGCAAGTCAAATACACAGATGTCCACTTTGGCCGCTTGTGCTGTCGACGCTACACCCAAAGCAGAAAAAGCAGCGAGTGCGAGGGTTAATTTTTTCATTCTTGTGTCCTTGTTCGTTTTGTTGTTTGACAGGTGTCCATACACATGCAAAATATTAAGCAAGTTAAAATTAAAAAAATAGAGCATTTACTCAAAAATTACTGTCAATTGGGCAAATTTTTTTCTTTTCTCTCATTTTTATTTTCACAGGATTAGTAAAAGCATTTTAAATTCATCATATTAAAATAAAAATCCTGCATCATCCGTTTTACATGAATGATGCTTAATATTACAAAGAAATACAGATTTTCGCCTTATTCACCGCCCAATGAACATTCAAAATTGGTGCGTTCAACCGTACAGCGGGCTTTTTTCAACACGCGCATCATGCCTGGGTCATAGACCCCTTGTTTGGTTAAATCAATGCGCCCTTCCCGTAGCAAGCGCTGATATTTTTCTTTGTCTTCTTTGCTGAGCTGCATTTTGATTTTACTGGGAATGGCAGCTTCAAGTCGCTGCACCATAGCAAAGGATTGCGGAATTTTTTGCAAAAACCATTGCCGTGATTGCTCGCCAAATTGAGCAGGAAAACGCTCGGGTCTGACAATTAAATCTGCAGTGACATTGACCACGGGAAAGTTAAGCATAGCCCCTTTAGAGCCTAGACCTTTTTCAATTTCTAAGGGTTTATAGGCATATGCAGGTGCAGCAACCACATCGACTTCGCCTGTATTAAACTTTTTTATAAAGTTGGAAATATCCGACATCACAGGTACAGCGCCTACCCGCTCTACCATCACTCGTTGTGCGCGGTCATAATGCAGGATGGCAAATTTTTTACCTTGCGCTTTTTCGATGGTATTTAGACTTCGGTCTTTTACAAAAATATAGGCTGAACCAATCAAGCCAATGCCTGCCACTTCATAATTTTCCCCTTGCAGCGTGGTGGTCATGCGCTTGGTATTTCTAGGATCCAGCACATATTCCACCGCCTTTTGTGCAATTTTATTGCTTGGCACTCCGCCTAAGGCATCAATCGAACCTGCGAACTTGTTATAGGTGCGCGCGCGCATTGAGGTCATATACACCGCATCGCATTTATCATTTTGAAAGGCTTTATCGGCCAAGTCTTCGTCCTGAAACGAAATCAACTGTACCTGTGCACCCCATTTTTTACTGACCAAAGCCCATTCTTCTAAGAATTTATAAGATTCCCCTGCTTTACCCAATAGGTCGAAGACACACACCTGCTGCTTCGCCTGCACCATACTTGAGAAGCCGCACAGTGCTAGCGTCGATAAAATAAAAAATCCTTTTCTTTTCATTATTATCCCTTCATATTTTTTGTTTTACTGGGGAAATATATCTGTGTGCTATTCCTCAATATAGGTCAAAAAAGGTCAACTTTTAGCTTTCCGACCAAAGGTCAAATGGTTTCATCCTCCCCTTATAAAGAAACGCTGAGAGATTTCAGTTCAGATAAATTTTGAATGTTTAGTCTTTTGCTGACGCATCCATTAGAATAGGCGCACCTTTTTCTGATATTTGATAGTTCCATGATTCAGCTTGATCAAGTTTCATTGCGCCGTGGTGGACGAGTGTTATTTCAAAAAGCCTCCATGCAAATCCATCCGGGTTGGAAAGTTGGTCTCACCGGTGTCAACGGTGCTGGAAAATCAACCCTGTTTGCTGCGCTCTTAGGCTCGATAGGTCCTGATGATGGCACCCTGAGCCGCCCTGCCGTATGGACGGTGGCACACATGGCGCAGGAAGTAAAAGCCTTAGATATGGCTGCGATTGATTTCGTCCTGACCGGTGATGAAGAATATTGGAACATTCAACAACAGCTCAACCATCCTGAACAGTTAACTGACACTGAACTGGCTGATTTACATGGCCGATTCGACGAAATTAACGGTTATTCCGCACCCGCTAAAGCCGCTCAGCTTATGGCGGGTCTGGGTTTTATGGAACATCAAAACCAACTCTTGGTTTCGAGTTTCTCTGGTGGATGGCGGATGCGTTTAAACTTAGCGCGTACTTTGATGAGCCGTTCGGATCTATTATTACTGGATGAACCGACCAACCACTTAGATCTCGATGCTATTTTATGGTTAGAAGATTGGTTAAATGCCTATACGGGCACCCTAATTTTAATTTCGCATGACCGCGATTTCTTAGATGCGATTACCAACCGTATTTTACATATCGAAAATCAAGAACTCACCCTCTATAGCGGCAACTATTCCACCTTTGAAACCACTCGTGCAGAACGTTTAGCACAACAACAACAAGCCTATGAAAAGCAGCTCGAAACACGGGCACATATTCAAAAATATATTGACCGTTTTAAAGCCCAAGCCACTAAAGCACGTCAGGCACAAAGCCGAATTAAACAACTGGAACGGATGCAGCTGCTTGCCCCCGCGCATGTCGATACCCCATTTACCTTTAGCTTCCGTGAACCCACCAAAATGAGTTCACCATTGCTGACTTTAGAACAGGCTGATATTGGTTATGGTGAAAAACTGATTGCCACCAATATCAACATACAAATCACCCCGACGAGCCGGATTGGCTTATTGGGGATGAATGGTGCAGGTAAATCAACTTTAATCAAATCCTTGGTCGGTGATTTACCTTTATTGGCAGGACAACGCAAAGCCTCAGAACTGCTGAATATTGGCTATTTTGCACAGCATCAAATGGATTCACTGGATGAGTCGGCCAGCCCAATGCTGCAATTGGCACGGATTGCGGATAAAAAAATCAGTGAAGCGACCTTACGTGCCTTTTTAGGCAGTTTCGGCTTTAGTGGCGAACGGATGGATACCCCTTGCGAGAGCTTCTCAGGTGGTGAACGTGCACGTTTGGCATTGGCTTTAATCGTGTGGTTACGTCCCAATGTCTTGATTCTAGATGAACCGACCAACCATTTAGACTTAGATATGCGCCATGCCCTGACCATGGCTTTACAAGACTATGAAGGTGCTGTGGTCTTGGTTTCGCATGAACGCCAACTGATTGCCAGCGTGTGTGATGACCTCATTTTAGTCCATGCTGGAAAATCGACCGAATTTGAAGGCGATCTACACGATTATGCCAACTGGTTACGCCAAGCGCGCCTAGAAATGATTAAACAAGGCGGAATCGTAGCGCCGATCGTGTCTAAAGTCAGCACTCAAAAAACCATCGTTTCAAAGGTTGATAAAGAAGCGCAGCGTAAATTAGCTGCACAGCGCCGTGAACAAACGCGTCCGATTCGTAAAAATATCGAAAAATGTGAAAGCCTACTGGCAAAACACCAGCCACGTTTACTCGACATTGAAAGTTTACTCGGTGATGCTGGCCTATATGACGCTGCACGCAAAGATGAACTCATGAAACTGATGAATGAGCAAACCGAACTTAAAAACCAAGTCAGTGAAGCTGAAGAACAAATGCTAGAGCTGATGATGGAACTTGAAGAGCTCGAAAGCTCATTCGAAAACGAATAATCTTTCCTCATACACCCTGCCCGCTCTGTTTATGCATGGCGGGCATTTTTATGTCTTAACCATTTTGATTGATTTACTTTGCTGCAACACCAATCGATCTCGAAAAACGTGCCTTTTCGGTCTATGCATATAACTCAATAGGAAATGCACCCAAATAGTCTGAGCATTTTAAGAAATCATAAGTGATTGAAATTAAAATTATTTCTTAATAAATAAAGCGATAAATTGATTGATTTTTATTGTTTAGATATTCTTAAAAAGCAAAAAATTAGATTGTTTAATTTAGCTTAATTAATTGAATATTCAACTATATACAGCCCTATTTCCATGCATTTCACAGCTTAAAGCCAAATACAACCTTCACAACAGACAGCGAATATCCATCATGTTCAGACATGCACCTTTCAACACAACAAGTTTTGAATTTAAAAAGAGGGAATAAATTTAAAAGATCCGATTTAAATTTAAAAATAAGGCAGGGTTTTAAATTTAAAGACCGCACTTGAAACAACTGTGGATAAAATTATACGTATTTTAGCAACTGATATAAAGTGCTATTTTTATTTATCCACAGGCTAATGTTGTTTATTTATTCAGTTGTTTTAGGCAAATCCATCCTCTTTTTTGCGCTCTTTTTCCTTAATTTAATACGGCTCTTTGCGCCTTTAAAAAACGTAATTCTTGTATTTTCCATCCCTGATCAAAGACCCATGTTTCTTGGATTTGTTGGCGATTTTCAACCAAACCGATCAAGACCTGACAGCGTGTTTGGTCACGGTTAAACTCAAATTCTTCAAATTCGACGTCGGGTTTTTGAGGTTTCCAAACGCCATTTTTCACAGCATGCGCGATCTTTTCATAGCGCGTATAGTTACTCTCTACACGATCAGCTTGTTCATAGACCACTTTAAAATGCTCATCTTCATATTGAGCTAAAACCTCATAATTGCCCGTAAAAAATGCATTCACCCAAATGTCGCGTACTTGTTCTAGTTGGTTATCCATCATAATGACCTCACATTTTGCACTGTGCAAAAGACTTGATACTCACATCATGACATCGCTATAAGTCAGTTTAATAACAGTGTGCACTGCTTATATTTTATTCAAAATCATAAAAAATGCTGTAAAAAAAAGCACCCCGTAGGGTGCTTTTATGGCTTATTTTGTAAAGCGCTTAGGCATCAATGTCCGCATTCAATGCATTTTCCTCAATGAATGCACGACGTGGTTCCACATCGTCACCCATCAAACAAGAGAACATACGATCGGCTTCAATCGCATCCTGAATGGTAACTTGCAACATGTTGCGGTTTTCAGGATCCATGGTGGTTTCCCAAAGCTGGTCCGCATTCATCTCACCCAAGCCTTTATAGCGTTGAATCATCATGCCACGACGCGAATCAGACAAAATATGCTGCCATACCTGATGGAAGTTGGTGACTGCAATCTTGCGATCGCCTTTTTGTAGGTATGCGCCATCTTCCAACAACGTGAACCAGCTCTTGGAGTTTTTCAACAAACGTGCATATTCACCAGAACCCAATAAGCCTGCATCTAATAAGTAGCTGTGCGGCAGATTGTGTACATAGATGGTGATACGAGGCAAGTAAGTCTCGATCTTTTGACCATCTGCCAGTTCTTTTTCAAACGTTTCTAAGCTTAACTCAGGACGCAAGCTCGGTTGAATCTCTGCCACAGCACTGCGCACTTGTTCAGCCCACTGCTCAACATAAGCTCGGTCATGGTTTTGATCAAGCTTAAAGCCTTCAACCGAAATCAACGCATCTAAGACACTGGCAGGATAACGTACAGTTAAACGCTGTAAGCTCTTCTGAGACGTTTGATAGTCCGCAATCACATTCGCTAAAGCTTCACCACGGATTGCAGGTGCAGCATCGCTGATGTGCAATTCAAGCTCATCAATCGCGTTTGAAATTAAATAGGTTTCAAGCGCATCATTATCTTTCAGATACTGCTCTTGCTTGCCTTTTTTCAGCTTATACAGCGGTGGCTGAGCAATATAGATATAACCACGCTCCACCAGCTCAGGCATTTGACGGAAGAAGAAGGTCAACAATAGGGTACGAATATGCGAACCATCCACGTCAGCATCGGTCATGATGATGATTTTGTGATAACGCAATTTGTCCGGATTGTACTCTTCACGACCAATACCACAACCCAATGCCGTGATCAGCGTGCCGACTTCTTGAGATGAAATCATCTTGTCAAAACGCGCACGTTCCACGTTTAGGATTTTACCTTTCAACGGTAAAATCGCTTGCATCTTACGGTTACGGCCTTGTTTAGCTGAACCGCCTGCAGAGTCACCCTCGACTAGATACAATTCAGACAAGGCTGGATCTTTTTCTTGGCAATCCGCAAGCTTACCTGGTAGGCCTGCAATGTCTAATGCACTTTTACGACGCGTCATTTCACGCGCTTTACGTGCTGCATCACGAGCACGAGCCGCATCAATGATTTTGCCTGCAATTGATTTTGCAGCTTGCGGGTTTTCAAGCAAATATTCAGAGAATGATTTATTCATTGCCTGTTCAACCGCAGGTTTCACTTCACTGGAAACCAACTTTTCTTTGGTTTGTGAAGAAAACTTCGGATCAGGCACTTTCACTGAAACAATCGCAGTTAAACCTTCACGTGCATCATCACCAGAAACCGCTACTTTCTCTTTTTTGAGTAAGTTTTCATTTTCCATGTAGCTGTTTAGACCACGCGTTAATGCCGCACGGAAACCCGCTAAATGCGTTCCACCATCTTTTTGTGGAATGTTGTTGGTAAAGCAACGTACATTTTCTTGATAGGTATCATTCCACTGCAACGCCACTTCAACACCAATGCCATTTTCAGCCTGTACGGTGAAATGGAAAATGTCATTCAGATGGGTTTTGCCTTGGTTAATATATTTCACAAACTCAGACAGACCGCCTTCGTAGTCAAACACATGTTCTGCATGAATACGCTCGTCACGCAAAACAATGCGCACGCCCGCGTTTAAGAAAGACAATTCACGTAAACGACGCGCCAAAATATCAACATTGAAAATGGTTTGGCTAAAAGTTTCAGCACTTGGCCAAAAACGGACAGTTGTTCCTGTCGTATCCGTATCCCCCACAACAGTCAGTGGGTAAACCGGATCACCGTGTTTATATTCTTGTTGATGAATATGACCTGCACGATGAATGGTCAATTCCAACTTACGTGACAAGGCATTCACTACAGATACGCCTACACCATGTAGACCACCTGAAACCTTATAGCTATTGTCATCAAACTTACCACCTGCGTGCAGAATGGTTAAAATCACTTCTGCGGCAGAAACCCCTTCTTCAGGGTGAATATCGGTCGGAATACCGCGCCCATTGTCCGATACACTTACAGATTCATCTTCGTGAATCGTCACCAAAATTTCATCACAGTGACCTGCAAGCGCCTCATCGATCGCATTATCCACCACCTCAAACACCATATGGTGTAAGCCTGAACCATCATCCGTATCACCAATATACATACCCGGACGTTTACGTACTGCGTCCAATCCACGTAATACTTTGATACTAGAGGAATCATAAGCTTTTTCTGTGGTTTGTTCCGTTTGAGAAGCAGCTTGTTGATCTTCTGAACTCATGGTTTCTCCCTAGCGAAAAATAGGTCTATCCCGTGATGGGTAAAATCTAAAATCATTGTGCGACAACTTGAACTTGACCGTTTTCAACACAGAATAATTGATAAGAAATAGATAAATCATGTAAGTGATTTTTGACTGATTCATACTCTAAAGTGGTAATAAAAACTTGACTACCCAGTTGGCTCAATCGCTCAATTAAACGTTGTTGTGCTGTTAAATCTAATTCTGCTGTCAGATCATCTAATAATACCACAGTTTCCTTATTACAAGCATGTAGCATTGCAATCTGTGACAGTTTTAAGGCTATGATTAACAGCTTTTTTTGTCCACGTGACAGTACGACATCGGCATCGCCAAGGCTTGTTTTTAAACGCAAATCTGCCTTGTGTGGACCATACTCGGTATAGCGCCGTTCAAGGTCTTTTTGATGATGACTTTGCAGGTCATTCAGTAACCCTAACTCGGTATGAAAGCCAGGGCTATATTCTAACTGAACCTCGATATCTGGCAGCAGGTGTTTTAAATCTTGCTCAAAAAAGCCCTTCCACTGCTCCACAATGCTGACGCGCTGCGAATGCAGCATTTCCCCATAATCACCAAGCATTTTGTTCCACGGCTCCAAATCTGCCAGACTTAGATTCCGTCGTGTTTTTAGTAAACTATTACGCTGTTTTAATGCCCGTGAATAATATTGCCATGCATGATAAAACTCAGGTTCCACGTGGAACATCAGCCAATCTAATAGTTGCCGTCTAGGCTTGGCACCATGATCAATAATATCGGTACTTTGCGGATCAATCAGTTGCAAAGGAAGAATTTTAGCCAACTGACCTTGAGTGGCAATGTTGTCGCCATTGACCTTGATGAGCTGTTCACCAGACAACAGCTTTTGCATCCCTATTTTTTCAGAACTGGATTGGGCAAAGACAATCGCGTCTTGGGTATCGGTTTGAATATAGTGTTTCGGAATATGGGTGCGAAAGGAACGCCCTGTCGCCAGCAGATGAATGGCTTCTAAAATTGAGGTTTTACCTGAACCATTTTGTCCATAAAAAACATTAAACGGTTGCAATCCATGGAGAGCAACCGTTCTGAGATTTCGAACACGTTCGATGTTTAAACGCGTGATTTGCATGCCTGAACCTAGGGCTTAAACACGCATTGGCATGACCACATAGGTCTGATCTTGATGGGCTGGATCTTGCACTAGAACCGATTGATTTGCTTCGGTCATCGTCATTGACACATCATCACCATCCAATGCGCCTAAGACTTCCAAGATGTATTGGGCATTAAAAGACATTTCCATTGGCGCATTATTATATTGAATCGCCAAATCTTCTACAGCTTCATCTTGCTCTGGGTTATTGGCACGTAGCTGCAAAGTATCTGCGGCAAAGTTTAAGAACACACCACGTAGTTTTTCATTACTTAAAATCGAAACACGTTGTAAAGATTGCTTAAAGACATCATGTGCAATTAACACATTTTTATCCCCACCACGTGGAATCACACGACGATAATCAGGGAATTTACCGTCAATCAGTTTAGTGGTGAAACGAACCGTTGTATCCCCTTGTTCTTTGTCACGGCTGGCAATAGAAATGGTCACATTCAATAGTTCACGACCAATCAACAACGCCAATTGTTCATCTTCAATGCTCAATAAACGCTGTAGTTCACCCACCGCTTTACGTGGAACAATCGCTTGAATCAATTGAGTGGCATTTGAGCTAGCAACAGTTTCACACAGAGCTAAACGGTGGCCGTCTGTGGTCACTGCACGCAGTTGATTATTATCAATTTCGAGCAAGGTTCCCGTGAGATAAAAACGCACATCCTGCACCGCCATAGCAAATGCAGTTTTTTCAAATAGGCGCTTTAATTCACGCTGTGTCACCGCAACTTGCGTGCCTTGCGTGTTCTCTGTGGTCAATAACGGGTAATCTTCAGCGGGTAAAGTCCCCAACACAAAACGGCTATTACCGGACTTTAAGATACAACGTTGATCTTCAGTAATTTGTAGGTCTATCAGTGCTGCAGTCGGTAAAGATTTGCAAATATCCATCAGCTTACGTGCAGGAACTGTGGTTTCACCCGCTTGCAAACACGCCCCTTCCGCAAGCGTGGTACTTGCAACCAATTCGACTTCTAAGTCTGAACCTGTGATCGTCAACGATGCTTGGCTCACTTGCACTTTAACATTTGAAAGAATGTTTAAAGTATGGCGACGTTCAACCGCTCCTACGACATGTGATAGAACATTAAGTAAGCTTTCTTTCGCGATTTTTAAACGCACGATACATTCCTCGAAAAACTGAAGATAAAATAATAAATAAATGTGTTTTTAGCAGTGTACTATGCGGCAGAACATGCCGCATTGCAAGAATAGAATTTGAGCAATTTTGCTTAACTTTGCAGCAAGCGTTGCAAGTTTTTATAGTCCTCATTGAAGATCGGATCTTCATCGCGCAGACTTAAAACTTTTTCACAAGCATGCATGACGGTACTGTGATCTCGACCGCCAAAGGCCATACCAATTTCAGGGAAACTGTCTCCGGTTAGCTCCCGTGCCAAGCCCATTGCCAATTGGCGTGGACGAGCATAAATACGGGTCCGTTTAGGCCCAACCAACTCTTTGAGTGGGATTCTAAAGTACTCACTCACCACACGTTGAATATTTTCAGTACTGATGGTTCGTGCACGAATGGCCAAGACGTCTTTTAATGACTCACGCACAACATCCAAATCAATAGCTGTACCCTTAAAGCGTGAAATGGCCACCACTTTATTCAGCGCACCTTCCAATTCACGTACGTTTGCAACCACTTGTTGCGCAATAAATAACGCACAGTTTCGCGGTAATTCCACATCATTGCTTTCTGCTTTTTTCAGCAAAATTTCAATACGGGTTTCAATATCTGGTGGCTCAACCCCAACCGACAAGCCCCAAGAAAAGCGTGAAACCAAACGTGGATCTAATTCCGTTAATTCTTTTGGATAACGATCTGAAGTCAGAATAATTTGCTTAGATTCATCCAAAAGTGCGTTAAAAGTATAGAAAAACTCTACTAAACTCGCCTCTTTACCCGCCAACAAATGAATATCATCGACCAACAATAGATCTAAAGATCGGCAATTTTTCTTAAATTCTTCCACTTTGCCTTGTTGTAAAGAACTAACGAAGTCTTGAACAAAGCTTTCTGCCGTCATATACATGACACGTGCATTGGGTTTGGCTTGCAACAAGGCATTGCCCACTGCTTGCATTAAGTGTGTTTTACCTAAACCAGTCGGGCCATATAAAAATAAGGGATTGTGCTGAGAAGCACCTAACTGGGTTAAAACCTTACGACACGTTTCAGCAGCCATTTGGTTTGAACGACCTTCCACAAAAAGTGAGAAGGAAAATAAAGGATTTAACTGGCGTTTACGGCTGTTTTTAGAATTCCCTTCTTCTTTTTCTTTTTTCGGACGCACAACAGGTGCTGGAGCAGACTCTAAAGCTGCAGTCGTCGTTGCAGGTTGCTCACTCGCAGATAAAATTGCACCCGGGCGTGAATCGACTAAAATTTCAACTTTACGTACACGCCCTTCAGAGAGCTGCTCCACTAAAATTGTAATCAACTCTAGGTGATGTTCTTGAATGTAACGTGTCCAATAGGGATTCGGAGCATAAAGACGTAGTGTGTCATTTAACTCTTCTGCAACTAAAGGGCGTATCCACATTGTAAAGACATTCCCAGAGAGCTCTTGTCGCAAGCGAGTTAAGCAGTCCGTCCAAAGCATGTGAAACCCCTATTCATTCCATCGATAATTAATAAAAACACTATGTACCCACCGAAGCGGGTCGCCATTCTAACCAAGTTATCCACATCTGTCATGGAAAATTCTGCAGATATTGCTCAAAAAGCCTGCTTATGAAAATAAATTTAAATTCAAATACTGGTGTGGATAAGTTTATCCGCAAACTGTGGATAGAATATAGCACAAAGTTATCCACAAACTATTAATTTTATAAAAACAATCTTATCCACACCATATTTTATTGTTTTATAATTAAAAAAGTGTCATTTCCACAGAAAAAGACCTCCCTAATAGTAATAAATTTAAATTTATAAATTTGAATTTATTTATAAGAGACCTGTTTTCTGCGGATAACTGGAGATCCAAAATGAATTTAAATTTAAAAACATGCACAGCAAGTGAATTTAAAGACTTGTGGATAATTGTGTGGGTAATCTTGTTGGTAACTTATATCACTTTAATAAACAATAATCTAGGTTGTGTATAAGAAAAAAGTGCAGTTGTTTAAATGTTATCGAGAAAAGAGCAAGCTCAAGCTGCTGTTACAAATAAAAAGGCTTAATTTCACAAGAAAATCGGTTTTCCATTGACAGCTCAAGCAATGAACACTAAACTCGCGAACCTTCATTGAATGATCATTTTTGGAGTTTCGATATGAAACGTACATTCCAACCATCTGAATTAAAGCGTAAGCGCGTTCATGGTTTCCGTGCTCGTATGGCTACTAAAGCTGGTCGCCAAGTATTAGCTCGTCGTCGTGCAAAAGGTCGTCACAGCTTAACTGTTTAATCAATAGTTAACGCTTAAACGATTTTGGGTGTTATGACTACACTTTATGGCTTCAGCACAGAGGTTCGTATTCGCTGTGCTGCCGATTATAAAAGTGTCTTCGATGGTGCGCTTTTTAAAGTGCATCAGCCCCATTTCTTATTTCTAGCAAAACTGACCGAACAACCTCAAAGTCGTTTGGGTATTGTTGTTGCTAAAAAGAAAGTGCGTCGTGCACACGAAAGAAATAGAGTAAAACGTTTGGCTCGCGAAAGTTTTCGCTTGCATCAACAGCAATTAACTTTAGATATTGTGGTTATGCCTAAAATGGGGATAGAAACAGTGCCTAATGCAGAGTTGCACCAGCAATTACAATTTGCTTGGCAAAAATTACAACGTCTTGCCAAAAAGCATCAAAAAATAGCTCCCTCCCTGCAAAAGTAGAGATGGCCAATGGTCCGGTTACTGCATTGGTTAATTCGATTTTATCAAATTGCGATTAGTCCTTTACTTGGACCGCGTTGTCGTTATATCCCTACATGTTCTCAATATTCATTGGAAGCAGTCCATACACATGGTGCTGTGCGTGGTGTGTGGTTGGCTACTAAACGTATTTGCCGTTGTCATCCTTGGGGTGGATCGGGGTATGACCCTGTTCCAAACAAAAGGATTCGTTTTATCTCTTTTCAGCAAATAGATTCTCAAAAGCATCTGGTTGCTGTACCCTTTCGTGATTGTTTCTTGAACCAAAATCACTCTAACCACTTGGGGTAATCGATATGCAACAATGGGCCAGGTTTGCCATTCTCGGGGCCATGTTTGTTGTCGCTTATTTGCTCATTTTGGCTTGGCAAAAAGATTATGGACATGCTGAGACTCAGCCACAGCCACAACAGGCTGCAGCAGTTTCACATGAAGTATCTGCAGATTTGCCAAATGCTCAAACGGCTTCAGCAGCGTCTGATATGCCACAAGCAAATATCGCGACTCAGCAACCAGCTACAGAAGCAAAAGCATCTGTAAATCAACAGCTTATTTCAGTACAAACTGACCTTTATCATCTTTGGATTAATCCTAAAGGTGGTGATATTGTTCGTATTGAATTGTTAAACCATGACAAGAGCAAAGACAGTAACGAAGCATTTGTCATGCTTGAAAGTGATGCAAAACGTACTTATGTGGCGCAGTCTGGTTTAATTGGTCTTAATGGTCCAGACAGTAACCGTAGCGGTCGTCCAATGTATGAGATTGAAAAATCTGCTTATACATTGAATGATGCCAAAGCGGTTCAAACCGAAGATGGAAAAAGCATCAAAGTGTTAACCGTACCGATGGTACTGAAAACAGCTGATGGTGTGGAAATCATTAAAACCTTTACCTTTAAGCAAGGTGAATATCCTGTTGTTGTGAACCATAAAGTGGTGAACCGCAGTGGTCAAAACTGGCAGGGTCAAATGTTTGGTCAACTCAAACGTGACAACTCTGATGATCCAGGCAAATCGGATCAAGGTATTTTCACGCTGGGCACTTTCTTAGGTGGTGCTTGGGGTTCGCCTGAAGAACATTATAACAAGCTTAAATTTGCTAACTTCAATGAAGAAAAATTGAATGTTGAAGCGAAAGGCGGCTGGGTTGCTATGGTTCAGCACTACTTTGTGAGTGCTTGGATTCCTGGTGACTTAAAATTGACGCAAGCCAATGGTCAACCTTATGTCGCGAAATTAGAGTCGCGTAAGTCAACGGATGATATGAATATCATTGGTTTTACTTCGCCGACGATTACTGTGCCTGCTGGTACAGTGGCTGAGATTGACGCGACCTTCTATTCAGGTCCTAAAGTTCAATCTGAGTTAAAAGAGCTTGCAACAGGTTTAAACCAAACTGTTGATTATGGTTGGTTATGGCCAATTGCGAAATTATTGTTCTTGGGTCTTGAGTTCTTCCACGGTTTAGTGGGTAACTGGGGCTGGGCAATTATTTTGTTAACGGTCTTGGTGAAACTGATTCTTTGGCCATTGTCGTCTAAGAGCTATCGCTCAATGGCGAAAATGCGTGTCATTGCACCTGAAATGCAGCGTATGAAAGAAGAGTTCGGTGAAGACCGTATGCGCTTCTCTCAAGAAATGATGGCACTGTATAAACGTGAACAAGTCAATCCGCTTGCGGGTTGTTTGCCATTGTTATTACAAATGCCAATCTTCCTTGCGTTGTACTGGGTGTTGATGGAGTCTGTTGAGCTTCGTCATGCGCCATGGTTACTTTGGATTCAAGATTTGTCAGCGATGGATCCGTGGTTTATTTTACCGCTGTTAATGGGCGCAACGATGTTCATTCAGCAGTCTTTAAATCCACAACCGGCTGATCCAATGCAAGCGAAAGTTTTCAAAATCATGCCGATTGTTTTCACAGTCTTTATGTTGTTCTTCCCTGCGGGTCTCGTGTTGTACTGGATTGTCAACAACAGTATCACGATTATTCAGCAGACCTTGATCAACAAATCTGTTGAAAAAGACCGTTTGAATAAGGAAAGTGCGTCGAGTTAATCGAGGCAACTTTTCGCGAAAAGCTGAATAAATCCGCTTAAGATGGTAATCTTAGGCGGATTTTTCATTGTGTGACTTTTAAGATTTTAGGTGAATGTTATGTACAACCGAACCACGATTGCTGCCATTGCAACACCACCTGGGCGTGGTGGTGTGGGGGTCATTCGCCTATCTGGTCCCAAGTCTTATGAGATTGCACAGGCCTTGACCCAAAAAGATTTACCGAAAGCCCGTTTTGCAGGTTTTCGCCAGTTTTATGATGCATCTGGCGAAGTGATGGATGAGGGCTTAGCGATTTGTTTCCCGAACCCGAACTCGTTCACTGGTGAAGATGTGGTTGAATTGCAAGGTCATGGTGGCCCTGTCATTCAAAATGCTTTACTGGGGCGTTTGTTGGAGCTTGGTGCGATTGCAGCAAAAGCCGGTGAGTTTTCCATGCGTGCTTTTGAAAATGGCAAACTGGATTTGGTACAGGCTGAAGCAATCGCTGACTTGATTGATGCGACGTCTCAAGCGGCTGCACGTTCTGCGGTACGTTCATTACAAGGCGCATTTTCAACTAAAGTAAATCGCGTGTTGGAGCAATTGATTCATCTACGTTTGCATGTGGAAGCTGCGATTGATTTTCCTGAAGAAGAAATTGATTTTCTTGCGGACGGGAAAATTTTAAATCTTTTAGATGGTGTTACTGCTGCTGTGAACCAAGTGCAACAATCGGCTCGTCAAGGACAGTTGCTGCGTGAAGGTTTACAAGTGGTGATTGCAGGAAAACCGAATGCGGGTAAGTCATCACTGCTCAATGCATTAGCGGGCATTGAACGCGCCATTGTGACGGATATTGCAGGTACGACGCGGGATGTCTTACATGAAAAAATTACCCTGAATGGTTTACCCATTACCTTAACCGATACCGCGGGTTTACGTGAAACCGGTGATATTGTAGAAAAAGAAGGGATTCGTCGTGCCATTAAAGAAATTGAGCAAGCCGACCTGTTACTTTTAGTCTATGACTTAAGCCAAGGCGAAGACCCACTCAAACTGGCGCAAGAATATTTTGCTGAGCATATTGAACCGAAACGTTTAATGCTGATTGGTAATAAGTGTGATTTGATGGAAACGACATCGCATATCGAAGACTTTAACGGCTTCCGTCATATTATGGTTTCGGCAAAGCAAGAAACTGGCGTTCAAGCGCTCATAGAAGCGATTACAGCGCATGCAGGCTTCCAGCCTGAAGAAGATACCTTTATTGCACGTACACGCCATTTAGACGCAATGAAACGCACTCAGCTTTACCTTGCTGAAGCGCGTGAACAATTGGTGGTGTATAACGCAGGTGAGTTGGTCGCAGAGTCGCTACGTTTGGCGCAAAATGCCCTCGGCGAAATTACAGGGGATTTTAGTGCGGATGATTTGCTTGGGAAAATTTTTGGATCGTTCTGTATTGGAAAATAACACTGCTATTGATGAAAAAGCCCTCTGATCAGGGCTTTTGATCTTTAAGCCAGACGTATACTGCGCTTATGCGCAAACCACAGATAAAAACACAATAAAGCGATGGCAATGCAAAAGCTAATGACCCCGAAGCTTAATCCAAAGTGATCTGCCAAATAACCCACAGCTACAATGGGTACAATCGTACCCAAATAACCAATAAAAAGATAAGTCGACATCACTGCAGCACGATTCTCTAAGGTGGTCATGGCATGAATGAGACCAAAGGAACCAATCAAGGTCAGGCCATGTCCGACACCAACGAGAAAATCACTGATAAAGAAAAATGCACTCAGTTGAAATAGCATACACAGCGCCAAAATGCCTAAGCTTGCAATCAAGGTAATTAAGCCATAGTTGAGGCACTTATAAGCAGGAATACTTCTGGCAAAATACTGCACCACGGCAGAGACAATTAAAATACTGGTAATGGCTGAACCGCTAATGAGGGGGCCGTGCCACGGCAAAATATCCCGCACAAATGACGGGGATAAGGATGCAAATAAACTAAACGCGGCAAAGGCACTAAATGCGGTAAATCCAACGATCAAAAACAACTGATGATATTGCACTTCTGGTCGGAGTAGCTTTGGGGCAATACTAAAGGGCTGTGAGGTAAACGTGGGAGATTGAACCCAAAATAAACCAAAGAAACACAGTACAGCGCCAAGAATAACGGGTAGATAAGGACTGACCAACGGATATTCTGAAAATTGAGCTATCAGGCCACCAATCAGCGGGCCTAAGCCAAAGCCTACTGCGGTAATAATCGAACTGAGCTGCGGCGCAATCTGTTGATGGCTTTTGGGCACGGTATACATCAGTCCCAGTAAGGCCGAAGTGGTCATCAAACCAGATGCAATACCAATAATAAAGCGCCCCAAAGATAAAATGAGAGCATCAGAAGCATAAGCGGAAATCACCAACCCGATGCTAATAAACACCAACCCTACTTGTAAGGTTCGTAAATAGCCAATGCTATTACTGGTCCGGCCGAGAAACAGTAAAGTAGCGAGACAACCAAACATATAAGCCACAAAAATATAGGTGATCTGACTCGGCACCAGATGCCATAAGGCTTGATACAGCGGGTAAAGTGGACTGGCTAAGGCAGTCCCCATCGTTCCCATCATTAAGGCGAGGCTGACCATACAAAATGGACGCCAAGAAGTGCTTGTTGTCATGCAAATGCCATGCGGCTCTCTCGGTCAAAACAAGAATATTTTGATGCCCAAGAGAAAAAGGATAGAGAGCAACAGTGTATCGGTTTGTGGAAAAAATGGTCAACTAAAAACTTGAAAAAGAACGCAATAAAACTTAGCCATAGCGTTTCAGCAGTTTTAAGAACTCAGCCAACTCCTCTTCATTGACCTGTTCAGCTTGTGCTAATACATGATGGCGTAAGTGTGCTTCAACGAGTTCATTCATCAGTCCATTGACCGCGCCTTTAATAGCAGCGACTTGTTGTAAAACATCGATACAACTGGCATCGGGATGTGTGATCGAGAGTTCAACGGCGTTGACCTGCCCTTGTAAGCGTTTCACACGGTTTAAAATTTTTTTATCTTCATGCAAATGACTCAACACATTGCTCCAAAAATAAATATACTAAGGGGGAGTATATTGGTGAATGATTTTAAATGCAAAATACCCCATCACGTCAGCATACGCATCATTTTGATGACGGTAATCCACTGGCACAAAAACGGATTTTAATGGCGACCATTTTAACGGCAGTCATGATGTTATTAGAAGTGATTGGTGGATGGATTTTCCAATCAATGGCTTTGCTGGCGGATGGTTGGCATATGAGTTCGCATATGTTGGCACTGGGTTTGGCTTATTTTGCTTATCGTGCTGCACGGCATTATGCCCATGATCAGCGCTTTAGTTTCGGCACATGGAAAATTGAAATTCTTGCAGGCTACAGCAGCGCTATTTTGCTGATGGTGGTGGCGGGTTTTATGGCTTTTCACTCGATTCAGCGTCTATTCTCGCCTGTACAAATTCATTATAACGAAGCGATTCCAATTGCGATTTTAGGCTTATTGGTGAATTTAATCTGTGCATGGTTGCTGCATGATGGTCACCATCACCATCACCATCACCATCACCATCACGCTCATGATCATGCATCAGAAGTACATAGCCATCATCATGATTTAAATCAGAAAGCTGCATTTATGCATGTAGTGGCAGACGCAGTGACTTCCATTTTTGCCATTATCGCGCTGATTTTTGGTAAATATTTGGGCTGGGATTTTCTCGATGCTGCCCTTGGAATCGTGGGATCAATACTGGTAGCCAAATGGGCATTAAGCTTAATGCAAGAAACGGGAAAAACCTTGTTAGATGCTGAAATGGATCATCATGTGGTGGATGAAATTCGCGAAGTGTTGGCAGAACTACCGCATACGACCTTGACCGATTTACATGTTTGGAAAGTAGGCAAAGGCAAGTTTTCCTGCATTTTGGCTTTAGAAACGACGGTAGACTTAACTGCGGATCGCGTGCGGGCAATGCTCTCGATTCATGAGGAAATTGTTCATGTCTCGGTGGAAATTAATAGCACGGCTCTAACTGTTCCACGTGAAACTTTGGCCAGTTCATAAGCAAGGCGTGTTGGGTTTCGGTAAAGCCAAGGAAAAAATGATTCAATGCTTGAATAATACGCTCTACACTAGCGCCGTGGTTCTCCGATTGAAAGAGCAAAAAGTGATGATAAAAAAACTGGGTTTGGCACTACTCACAAGTGCAATTGCAAGCATGAGTATGGCCAGTGTAGAAAGTGTTCAAGCCAACTTAAAAAAGAATTATCCAAATATTAATGTTCAAAATATTCAAAAAACAGAAATGTCGGGCATTTATAGCGGATCTTTAGATGGCGAAATTGTGTATTTAGGCGAAGCGGCTGAGCATGTGATTGCAGGTTCGATGGTGCGCTTAAAAGATCAGAAAAATTTAAGTGCTGCCTTATATGTGCAACAGAATTCGCTTGATTGGAACAAGCTGCCGCTAAAAGATGCCATTAAAAGCGTTAAAGGCAACGGCAAACGCCAATTGGCGGTTTTTTCAGACCCAAACTGTCCTTACTGTAAGCAGTTAGAGGCTGAGCTGAATAAACTGAATGATGTGACCATCTATACCTTTATTTATGCCATTAAGGCGCAATCGATTGCACCGTCGAAACAAGTGTTTTGTGAAGCAGACCCTGCCCTCGCATGGAAAAATTTGATTGCGAAAGGGACCCAACCGACGTCGAAAAAACCGTGTGCCAATCCAATTGAGCGCAACATTGAACTCGGTCGTAGTCTAGGTTTACAAGGGACGCCTGTGGTTATTTTCTCAAATGGCTTTAAAGTGAATGGTGCTGTGCCTTCAACCACCATTGAAAATATGTGGCGTGAACTGGGCTTATAAGAGTTCAAAGATACAGATAAAAAGCACCTGAAACGGTGCTTTTTTTAATGGATGAGTTTAGGTTTTTTTGGTGACCATGTTGTAGATGAATAAAATAACAATGGCTCCAATAACTGAAGCAATAAAGCCTGCGGCAGAGCCTTCACTATAGAGACCAAGTAAACGACCACCATAAGTGGCTACGAGAGAACCTGCAATCCCCAGTAAAGTGGTGACAATAAATCCCGCTTTGTCATCGCCAGGATGGATAGCACGTGCGATGAGACCTGCAATAAAACCAATCACGATTGCAACAATAAGTGACCACATGAGCCAGCTCCTTTTTTATCATGTCTTTGTTTTTACATCATGTGCAAAAATATCATCGGGCATAATGCTGCTGTGCAGTAGAGCGAATCTGCTAAAAACTGTATGTTTTATGTACTTAGCTAACAGTAAAAATAAAAAAAGTGGCCTTCGGCCACTCTTTTGTCGATTGATCTTAAAGACCAATTTCACCAATAAATGGCAAATGACGGTACTTTTGGTCGTAGTCTAAGCCATAACCCACAATGAATCGATCTTCGACATTAAAGCCTAAAAACTTCACATCGAGTTCAATTTCACGGCGTGAAGGTTTGCTGACTAAGGTACATAGTTCAATTGAGTTGGGAGAGCGTGTTTCTAAAATTTCTAATACTTTGCTCAAGGTGTTGCCTGAGTCGATGATGTCTTCAATGACTAAAACATCTTTACCGCGAATTTCACCGTCTAAATCTTTTAAAATTTTTACATCACGTGAAGATACCGTACCGCCGCCGTAGCTCGAAACCGTCATGAAGTCGAGTTCATGGGGTTTTGAAATGGTACGACATAAGTCTGCCATGAAAATGACTGAACCACGTAATAAACCAATCAGTACGAGTTCCTTATCACTGTTTGCATAATGCGCATCGATTTGTGCACCAAGCTCTTTTACTTTCGCTTGAATCTCTTCAGTAGAAATCATTACGCTCATTTGAACGGTCATGGGTAGATACCTAAAAATTAAAAAAAATCAAAAATAAAAAAGGCGTTGACCTGCAACACCTCTATATATGCATTAATTTTAATATATCTCTAAACGAGATGCACCCCCTTTTGCCCGCTGAAAATGTAATCATTTCATTGCGGGCAGGATGCAGCTTGGTTTAGAGGCGAAAATCAAAGTTGTTTCAAAACTCGATTAGCTGCTTAAATTTTCGCTATTTGCTACTTAGTTTTGCACATAGGCTTTCTGACCAAAAATATAAGTCGCATGAATATTACGGTCATCACCCATGGTCATTAGGGCAAATAACGCATCTTCAATCCCTTTTGCACGTTGCTGACGTAATGCTTGCAGCGCAGTTGCTTTGAGGTCGAGCACCACAAAGTCGGCTTCTTTGCCCAAATTAAAGTTACCGAGTTTATCATCCAAGCTCAGTGCTTTGGCACCGCCAAGCGTAGCGTGGTAGAGCGACTCAAAAGCAGACAGTTTATCACCTTGAAGCTGCTGTACTTTATAGGCTTCATTCAGAGTTTGTAGTTGGTTAAAAGAGGTCCCTGCACCAATGTCTGTACCCAGCCCAACTTTTACCTGCTTTTCCCAAGTCTTATTCAATGGAAATAAACCACTGCCTAAAAATAGGTTGGAGGTCGGACAGAAAGCAATGGCAGAGTCAGTCTGATGCATGCAGTCCCACTCAGCCTCTTCTAAGTGCACGCAGTGGGCAAAGACCGAATGCGAACCGGTTAAGCCAAAGTGATGATAAACATCGAGATAACCTTGCTGCTCAGGGAATAAGTCTTTTACCCAAGCGATTTCATTTTTATTTTCACTTAAATGCGTATGCACATACACATCTGGGTATTCAGCTTTGAGCTGCCCTGCTTTAGCCAATTGCTCTGGTGTTGAGGTTGGGGCAAAACGTGGCGTAATCGCATACAGGTTACGGCCCTTGCCATGCCATTTCTCAATCAGTGCTTTAGAGTCCGCATAAGCACTGTCAGGTGTGTCGCACAGATCTTCAGGTGCATGACGGTCCATCATGACTTTACCTGCGATCAGACGCATCTGGTGCTGCCCTGCTGCTTCAAATAAAGCATCGACTGATTCGGTATGCACAGTACAGAAGACCAAGGCTGTGGTGGTGCCATTTTTTAGCAGTTCTTGCACAAAGAATTGGGCAATCTGGTCGGCATAGGCTTTATCGGAAAATTGTAATTCAGTTGGGAAGGTATAGGTATTGAGCCATTCGAGTAGCTGTTCACCATAGGCCCCCACCATTTCTGTTTGTGGAAAATGAATGTGGGTGTCGATAAAACCCGGCACAATCAATTGTTCAGGATAGTGCTGAACCTCGACGCCAACAGGAAGGTGCTGTTGCCCCTCCTGCCAAGATCCAAACCATTGGATTTTGCCATTTTGGCTAATCAGTAAACCATCTTCTACGTAACGCACTTGGTCGTGAATTTCACGCGCTTGGGCAACCGTATTCTGAATATCTAGGAAGCGACCGCGAACCGCCGTCGTTGCAACTACAGAAGACATTTTAAACCTGCGTTTTGACTTTTTTTCGATTGATTGTACCGTAAACTGGATTTTTTTCACGGCTATTTACTGAAGTTTTTATGTGTGTTGTGAACACTACATTTTAAATGAAAGACTGGAGCAGTATTTTCTAAAAAATTGAACTGTTTTGAGGCCAGTCATGTACCTGTGCCATCGATAAGATCATGATTTTTTATGCAATACATAAGCACAAGCTTTGAGCTTAAATGATTCAATCTATTCGCAAAATTTTGTTGAGAAAGTCTTTATCTTTAAATGCTGAGTCAGTACAGTGTCGGCATTGATAAAATAAGAGACAATGACCGGCATGTATTTTTGGAATACCAAAGCATTAGCACATGAATTATCTAGCAATACCCTCGATAAAAAGCATTATAAAAATTATTACTTAGTCACCGCCTTACTGGTTTCAGTGGTGTATTACTACGGTATGTATTCACCCTATGGGGATGTCCGTGTGATTGGTATTGAGGGACTTCTGACTTTATTGATTATGTTTATCGGGATTCAAAGCGCTTACAAAGCCAATGGCGGCGATGAGGGTGAGCATTTCTTAGGTCGAATCACGGCATTGTCTTTTCCCATTTTGGTACAAACCACCGTGGCTGGTGTTGTGTTTGGTGCAGTGTTATTAGGCCTTTATTTTGCTTTTAATCTAGAAGGCACAGCGTTTGATGATTGGTATGAATGGACTATTTCGCTGTTTACTATTTTCCTGCAAATCTTGTTTTTCACGCGTTTGGTGTCTTATATGAAGCGGGTTAAAGCGCATACCATTTAAGCTTGAAAAAATATTGTCTTTGAATATATGCCTGTCAGTTTTAGATTTGACAGGCATTTTCTTTTTCAACTTAAACATTATTTGATACACGGAAGCGTCATCCGCAACCTGCGTAGTGTTTGGAATAGATTGTTTTTGCAACACAAATTTTTTAATTATAGAAAGTGAACAGGTTTTGCGGAGGACAAATGCTTTTCTTACGAAGCTTCGCTTCTCATTTGGTGAAACAAAAGAATAACTAAGCTCCCAGTATTGAACTTAAAAAAGATAAGACTCCGCCGTGAATAACCTAAAAGTGGTAGTACTCCTACTAAAACGCCTGAACAGACCCGTATTAATTTTTGGACAGCTATTTTAAATAGCTGATTTAGAGCGCCACTTTATTCCACAAAATAATGCGCAGCAAAATGCGCATCATTGCCGATCACATCAAACACATCTTCACGCAGTGACATCCCCGCACATTCATCTCCGACCATCCAAAGTCCCAAGGTGGGCAGCATGCCTTCATGCAACGGAGTTTTTACCCAGCGCTGCATGACATAACCATATTTGTCGTAGTCATCGAAGTAAAAACTACCTGAGGCTGCGCCGCAATCGACATTGTTTTGTAAGATATGAATATTTGCGCCTTCGCGCGCTAAGATGGGCTTACGCACCCATTTCCCTGCGTAGTGGGCGTGCGCATCATAAGCATGGGTTTCTAACAACAATGGATGATTCGGAAAGCGTTTCCATAGCTCGATCAATAGGGCTTTATTGGAGAGCAGCATTTTCCAACACGGTTCAATCCATTCAGTTTCAGGTTTGAGAAACTGCGAAAAATTTTCTTCCCAAATCCATTCCCACGGATACAGCTTAAATAAATGCTGAATCTCTTGCTGATGCAAATCGACAAAGGCTGTGCCATTCCAACCGATGTTTTCCATCGACAGTTCGCTGACATTTAAGCCTGCCTGAAAAGCAGTATCCATGAGGTATTCTAAATTGCCCCAATCTTCACGTCCTGCTTCTTGGCAGGCTACGAAATGGACACGGCTTCGCGCAGGATAGAGCTGTTTCCAGCGCTCAATGAGCTTTTCATGAATGCTGTTGAACTGATCACGGTTTGCAATATTTTCGACCTGTTCAATCCAATGCCACTGTGCAACAGAGGCTTCGAGTAAACCCGTTGGCGTATCGGCATTGTATTCCAGCATTTTGATGGCTTGACCATCATAGGCAAAATCGAAACGGCCATACAGCATTGGTGCTTGGTTTTTCCATGAGTGCTCAATCAGAGGAATCGCTGCTGGGGGGAGTTGAAAATATTCGGGATAATGACCGCGTTGAATCATATCCCCTGCCACTTCAAGACACATTTGGTGTAATTCGTTCGAGGCATCTTCAAGCTGTTCAATTTGCTTGAGGCTAAACTCATAAGCTACCCCTTCTGACCAATACATTGAACCATCCCGCGACGGCAAGTTGTAGTAGTCAAAACCAATCTCTTGATGCGCCTGTTGCCAGTTTGCACGCTCAGGCAGTAGAACTCGTTTCATGTATTAACCTCCGAACGAGCCTCCGCCACGGCCGAAGCCTCCACGAATGGGTTGGGATTTGGCATGGCTAAAAACGTGAGTCGAGATTCTAGGTGTGCCCGTCGAATGACGTCCGCGAGCTTTCAAGACTTGGCCCATGTAACGGACTTTACGGTTGTTTTTATAATATTGTGGGCCGATATAAACCCCAGTAGAGCCACTATAGCTCGATTCACTATTTTCGTTAGCAGGTTCGCACAGTTCAAAATGCCAGTCTTGGTAGCAGTTGTATTGGTTATTGTAAACATCCTGTTGTAGGGTTTTAGAACCGCTACATGCCGTGAGTAAAACTGGCACTACAACAAGAGTTAATTTTTTGGTACGCATGGATGAGCAACCTTCAGGTTCTTTTATTTTTACAGGTAAAACCAAGGGTTTTAAGCCCGCTTATCATAGGGAGCTGTTTGCATAAAGTACAGTGCATTTGCACAGAAAATCATAGGATTAAGTCTTGTGCATACTAAAATTTGGTCATAAAAAAGCCTTCACTGTGGAAGGCTTTTTTAAAACATTAGAGGGTGGTTTGATGATGTTTCTTACTGTATCGAATCGACAAGATTGCAGTAATGGTCAGCACCAACACAATAAAGCCCAGTGAAATCCAAATTGGCATGTGGAACACATCCAGCATGAGCATCTTAAAGCCGATGAATACCAAGATAATACCTAAACCATACGGGAGATAATGCATCTTGGTTGCTGCACCAGACAACAAGAAGAACATCGCACGTAGACCCAAAATTGCCATTAAGTTTGCAGTCAACACGATAAACGGATCAGAGGTCACCGCGAAAATTGCAGGAATGGAATCCACCGCGAAAATCACATCCGATGCTTCAACTAAAATTAACACCAAGAACAGCGGCGTTGCCCACAAGATGCCGTTTTGACGGACAAAGAACTTGTTGCCATGCAGTTGCGGGGTAATCCGCATATGTTTACGCAACCATTTTAAGATCGCCATATCTTCGATATTGGTTTCTTCTTCGTTTTGCCCTTTGAAGAATTTGAAGCCCGTATACACCAAGAACGCACCGAAGATATACAGAATCCATGAGAACTCTTGTACGAACCACGCGCCAATAAAAATAAAGATGGTACGTAGAATAATCGCACCCAAGACACCGTAAAGCAGTAATTGGCGTTGTAATGCAGGTGGGATGGCAAAAGCAGCAAAGATCATCAGCCAGACAAAGACGTTGTCAACGGCTAAAGATTTTTCAAGTAAATAACCTGCAAAATACTCCATGACCTTTGTATTGGCCACAGTAACACCTGCAGTTTGTTGTAAATACAGCCAGAGACCTGCACCAAAGAGTGATGCGACGGAAACCCACGCAATACTCCATAACGCGGCTGTTTTGATTTTAACTTCTTGGCCTTCTTTTTGTTTAAAGCCTAAAAAGTCGATCAGTAGCATCACGGTAACAATGCCGAAAAAAGCAATGTATAGCCATAAATTGCCGATAGATTCCATGAAATCCTCCACATCCAGCAATCGGCCACAAAAAAACCTTGACCTGCTGCCAGATGAAATAAAATATCTGTGACAACATGATCAAGGTCTTGCCTACATTTTAGCGTATGTATTTTGTGCGCTAAAATGCTCAGATACCGACTTTTTGCAAAGTGTAATGACGATAATCTGACACGTGAAAGTTATGCATGGCATTGATTTTTCACGTTTGGAGGAGGCTACTCCCCTTGTTCAACATAAATTTGGTTTTGGATTTGATCCAAAAGTGAGCTAAGCATCGCATATTTTTATGGTTTGAGCAAATATTAAAGAAAATTGTAGATGAAATATAAATGAGACAAAATTTTGCTTCAATTTGTGGCAAGCTAAAAAAAACAGTAAACCAAAGAGGAATAATAATGAAAATTCAACATCAAGAAACAGGTAGTAAAGGCGAAGTTTTTGTTGAGCAAGAAAACGAGCGTGTGGCGGAAATGACTTATAGTTGGGCTGGGGATGATAAATTTATTATTGATCACACTTGGGTCAGTGAGTTGCTCCGTGGGCAACATGTGGGGCGTCAGTTATTGGATGTTTTGGTTAACTTTGCCCGTGATAAGGGCGTGAAAATTTTACCCTTGTGCCCTTTTTCCAAATCGGTATTCGACAAAGATCCATCTATTCATGATGTTTTATTCCTCTAAGATAGATAACCATCAATCCATTCAATGAGTGTGCTATGCAATTTCAACATGTAGATCGTGATCAAAAAGGTGAGTTTTTCTTAAATAATGCAGACGGTCAGCGTATTGCTGAAATTAGCTATATTTGGCGGGACGAGACAACCATTGATGCCAACCATACTTGGGTCGATGATTCACTGCGGGGGCAAGGCGTAGCACGTTTACTGTTAGATACTCTAGTTGATTTTTCACGTGAGAAAAACCTGAAAATTATCCCGACTTGTTCTTATGTCGATGTGATGTTTCGCCGTGAGAAAAGTTTTGAGGATGTTGCAGCTTAATTGTTTGCCATTCATCGCAATTCTAAAGGTTAAGCTAAAATGAGATCGATATAGCTGCCATTACAGTTCTATTTTGTGTTTTGCAGCGCTGAATGATGGTGAAATTAAAGTATATGAAGACGCTTTTATCTATTGCCCTATTCTGTTCAGTTGCCCCTTTATTACATGCTGAAGATTGTGTAAAACTTGAGGAAAAGGCAGAACAAAAAGAAGTTCAGATTATTCCACGTTGGGGCATGAAAGTGATTGCTCCAACCAGAGTGTATTTTCATTCAGCACCGAGCAATGCTTGTAAAATCAAAGATCTGTTTATGATTAAAAATGACCATATCACTGCTTATAGCACCTATGATGATGGCCAAGAACAGTGGGTTTCGATCATGTATTTCAGCAAACGCTTGGGAGACACGGTTCAAGGTTGGTCAAAACTAAAAGACTTTGAATATACGGGTACGATGTCTGGTTTTTAATTAGATAAGCTTGTAAAAAAACCCGCCATATGCGGGTTTTTTCGTCTAAGTGAGAACAACTTATTCTGCGTTTAAGGCACTGATCAATTTTTGGTGTAAACCACCAAAGCCACCATTGGACATGATCACAACCGCATCGCCCTCGCCTGCATCACTGACGATGGTATGGATAATGTCATCTAATGTACGTGCAACCACGGCCTTGTTGGGTGCAGCCGCAATGACAGGTTGCAAGTCCCAGTCCAAACCTTCTGGTTGATACCAAATCACTTCATCGGCCAAACGTGCAGAGTGCGCAAGTCCATCTTTATGGCTTCCCATGCGCATGGTATTTGAACGAGGTTCAATAATCGCCCACAACTTACGCTCGCCTAAACGCTTACGTGCGCCTTCCAGCGTCGTATCTATTGCGGTTGGGTGATGGGCAAAGTCATCATACACTTCAACGCCACGTACCGTGCCTAAAAGCTCCATACGGCGCTTCACGCCGCCAAAGTTAGACAGTGCTTCACACGCTTTTTCAATGCTTACGCCCACATGTTCAGCCGCAGCGATAGTCGCCAAAGCATTCGCTACGCTGTGCTGCCCTGTCATGTTCCATTGCACCGTGCCTTTCACCACGCCGTGTTGGAGGACTTTAAAGTGCGAACCATCCGCACTGAGTTGTTCGGCATACAATTCGGACTGGTCGTGAGCCTCTAAAGAGGTACGAACCACAGGTGTCCAACAGCCCTGCTCTAAAACTTCATCAATATTGCTTTCAGTAATCGGAGCAATGATACGACCCTCACTTGGAATGGTACGAACCAAGTGATGGAATTGTTTTTGAATCGCTGCTAGATCATCAAAAATATCGGCATGGTCAAATTCAAGGTTATTTAAAATGGCTGTTTTGGGGTGGTAATGCACGAACTTCGAACGTTTGTCAAAAAAGGCAGAATCATATTCATCAGCTTCGACACAGAAGTATTTACCAGCACCTAAACGCGCACTTTCAGAGAAACCTAAAGGTACACCGCCAATCAGGAAACCTGGCTCTAAACCCGCCTGATCCAACACCCAAGCCAACATGGTGGTGGTGGTGGTTTTACCATGGGTTCCTGCTACGCCAAGTACGTGTTTACCTTGGAGCACATGATCGGCCAAAAATTGTGGGCCTGAAATATACGGCAAGCCTTCATTGAGCATGTATTCAACGGCATCAATCCCGCGTTTCATCGCATTGCCGACGATGACCAAATCAGGATGCGGTTGTAAATGACTGCGGTCATAACCTTGCATTAAGGTAATGCCTGCATTTTCGAGCTGGGTGGACATGGGAGGATAAACGTTTAGATCCGAACCCGTCACTGTGTGGCCAAGATCACGTGCTAAAAGCGCTAAAGACCCCATAAAGGTGCCACAAATACCCAAAATATGCAGATGCATTCCGCCTCACTCCACTGCTTTTATAGACACATCACGTATTGTTGGTGCTGTTGTCGTGATTAATTCGATGTGAAAGCAACCATAGCAAGGCGCTTAGCGAAAAGATAGTGATTCTTGTATCTAATCGTTTAATTATTCTGCGGCTTGAACAACGCTTTTATTTTGTAAAAAAGCTGGCTGAAAAGTGCAATATTTGCTGAATTTTCTAGCAAAAAACGTAGAATAAAATGCTTCGAAATTCGGCGATCTTGCTTCATGTCCCTGCCCTTTATTTTATTGATTATTGCCAACTGTTTTATGACACTTGCATGGTATGGACACTTAAAATTTTTGCCGGGTGTACCGCTTTGGCAAGCCATTTTATTTAGCTGGTTCATCGCGTTGGTGGAATACAGTTTTATGATTCCTGCGACCCGTATGCTGTCACAGCAAGGCTGGTCAATGGGTGAAATGAAAATCACCCAAGAAGTGGTGACGCTCTTGGTTTTTGTACCGTTTATGCTTTTCTTATTTAAACAGCCTTTTAAGCTCGATTATTTGTGGGCAGGACTGTGTTTATTTGGTTGTGTGTATTTTGTCTTTCGCAGCCAATAAATCAAAAAGTGAGGCTACAGTCCTCTTTTTATTTAAGTTTTATGCTACGCCATAAAAAAACAAGAAAAATCTGCATTTAGTTGTACGGTTAAATTTTGGAGAGCTGAAAAATCAGTCTATAATACGGGGCTCTTATTAAAGCTTGGCGCTAGTCGAGATTTATCTCTCTTAACTATCTCTGGAAACATTGCAATGAATGCGGCCGCTTCACAAGACACTCCTCTCGTTGGAATTATCATGGGTTCTCAATCAGATTGGGCCACTCTCGAACACACTGCCAATATGCTTAAGCAACTTGGTGTCCCATTTGAAGCGGAAGTTGTGTCTGCGCACCGTACGCCAGATCGTCTTTTTGAATATGCAGAGCAAGCACGTGACCGTGGTATCCAAGTGATTATTGCGGGTGCAGGCGGTGCGGCGCATTTACCAGGAATGTGTGCGGCGAAAACTGATTTGCCTGTACTGGGTGTACCAGTGAAGTCTTCGATTTTAAACGGTGTCGATTCACTGTTATCCATTGTGCAAATGCCAGCAGGTATTGCAGTGGGTACTTTGGCAATTGGTCCAGCAGGCGCAACCAATGCCGCGATTATGGCAGCACAAATTTTAGGTCTGACACGTCCTGAAATTGCAAAAAATGTAGCCGATTTCCGTGCTGCACAAACCGACAAAGTCGCAAGCAACAATATTCCAGGCCAAGCTTAATACGGGGCATTCCTCATGAATAAAACCATCGGTATTTTTGGTGGTGGGCAGCTGGGTCGCATGATGGCGCAAGCGGCTTTGCCACTGAATATTCAATGTACGTTCTTTGATGTGAGTACAGACTGCCCTTCAGCGGCTTTAGGAACGGTGATTTCAAGCAAAACTGAAAACGGTTTACAAGACTTTATTGCCAGTGCAGATGTCTTCAGCCTTGAGTTTGAAAATACGCCTTTGTCTGATGTTGATGTTTTGACCAAGCAAAAAGATATGCATCCGCCGCGTCAGGCTTTAGCCATTGCACAGCATCGCTTGTCTGAAAAAGCGTTATTTGATGAGCTTGAGATTCCTGTTGCGCCTTATAAAGCGGTAGATTCCCTAGAAAGTTTAAGTGCTGCGGTTGCTGAGCTGGGTTTACCGATTGTGCTGAAGACAGCCACAGGTGGCTATGATGGCAAAGGTCAGTTTGTATTGCGTTCTGAACAACAAATTGAACAAGCATGGGCTGAATTAGGCCCTGCTGGAAGTTTAATTGCAGAAAGCTTTGTGACCTTCTCGCGTGAAGTTTCGATCATTGCGGTACGTGGTCAAAATGGCGATGTGAAAACGTGGCCATTGGCTGAAAACCATCACCATCATGGTATTTTGTCGCACTCGATTGTTCCTGCACCGAATAGTGCGGACTTACAACCCGTTGCACAAGACTACATCACTCGCCTATTGAATCATTTGAATTATGTTGGCGTGTTGACCTTAGAACTGTTTGTCACAGACAAAGGTTTGTATGCCAATGAAATGGCGCCACGTGTGCATAATTCAGGACACTGGTCGATTGAAGGCGCAGTATGCTCTCAGTTTGAAAACCATATTCGTGCAGTCGCAGGTTTACCCTTGGGTTCAACAGAAGTGGTTCGCCCTACGGTCATGATCAATATTATTGGTCAGTATCCACAGTCTGAACAAGTCTTGGCCTTAGAAGGTGTACATCTACATCTTTATAATAAGGAAGAACGTGAAGGTCGTAAGATTGGTCACCTGACTTTAATGCCGAATGATACCGCTCAACTCACGACGCTGTGTCGTCAGTTAGCGAAAATTTTACCGAACCCATTGGCACTGAGCGAAGATATGACCATCTAAAGCTTCAGTTGTTGTTAAAAAAAGCGATCACGATAGTGGTCGCTTTTTTATTTGGACTCATTCAGGCATGATTGCGCCTCTTTGAAAAAAGTGACCGTTAATCGGATCAAAATTAAAATAAATTGCGTGTTTTTTATCCGTTTAGATAAAATTAGCGCATAGAAAAATAAACTGAAAGCAAAATAAAGCGAGTTTTGTACAGAGATGCACGTTTAAAACAGAGCCCACAATTGAATGTGACACTGGTTTTCACCTAAAAGAAAGTGAAACAGCAGAGATCTCTATCAACTTGGGTATGTGGATATCTTTTTAAGTCTATTTTGAATTTAAAAAATAGAAGTAAAAAATTTGAATTCAAAAGTAGGTTTTAAATTTAAATCGAGTGTTTAAATTTAAAATGAATTTAAAAGTTTTGATGCTGTTTGAATTTAAATTCAAAACAATAAATTTAAAGTCTGTGAGATGAATTTAAAGTTTTGAATTTAAAAATATTGAGCTTGGGTTTCGAAGTTTAATTCTTTGTATATTGTTGATTATGAAGGTTAAATAAAAATATGGATAAAATAAATTTAAAACAAGATGATTGAATTTAAAGTGCTTGCTGAACTAAAGGTTGTTTTTGAATTCAAAAGTTGAGATCTGTAGTGTTGTGGATAAGTGGTTTTAAATTTAAAAGATCGTTTTGAATTTAAACCAGAATGAATATTCATTTACGTTTTGATTCAGAAAAGTGAAATCGAAAGTGTTAAGGTTAAAAGCATAATTCAGAGATAAAGAATCATTAGGGATTTTATGCACCGTTTTGCTTTTCTTTTAGGTTCATTTTTTTTAGCGGCGACTCAGGCGAATGCTGAGCTTATTATTAATGGTCAAAAAGTTACAGGCAGTTCAAATGTCGCAACTTCCGATTATAGTCCTCAGAATTCATTTCAAAGCTGTATTGCCAATTTAAAAAGCCAAGCGATGGCGAATGGTGTGTCTGCGTCCACTTATGATCGCTACACGCAAAATTTAGCGCCTGATTATTCTGTGATTGAAAAATTAAATTACCAACCTGAATTTTCCACGCCGATTTGGGATTATTTGTCAGGATTGGTGGATGATGAGCGTGTTGCAGTAGGTCAGCAAAAATTGGCGCAGCATCGTGAAGTGTTGAATCGTGTTGCGGCAGCGTATGGTGTGCCTGCGGAGACCGTGGTTGCCGTGTGGGGCGTGGAAAGTAATTTTGGCGATATTTCAGGTAAATATCCATTATTACAAGCTTTAGGCACATTGAGTTGTGAAGGGCGCCGCCAAAGCTATTTCCGTGGAGAGTTTTTTGCCGCTATGCGTATTTTACAGCGTGGCGATTTAACGGAGCCACAACTGAAAGGCTCATGGGCAGGTGCGTTTGGCCATACCCAGTTTATGCCATCGACGTATGAAGAGCTGGCCGTCGACTTTGATGGTGATGGACGCCGTGATTTGGTGTCGAGTACCACAGATGCTTTGGCATCAACAGCCAATTTCCTCAAAAAACGCGGTTGGCAAACTGGGCAACCTTGGGGATTTGAAGTGAAAAATCCGCAAGCGATCTCTCTGAGTGGTGAAAGTCGTCGCAATAAGAAGTCCTTATCTTACTGGATGCAAAATGGCTTGGTACGTGCAGATGGCTCAGCGTTAATTCAAGGCAATTTATCTTCTAGCTCGCAAGCGGGGTTGATGGCACCTGCTGGTGAAAATGGTCCACTGTTTTTAGTGTTTAAAAACTTTGATGCAATCTATAGTTATAACGCAGCAGAAAGTTATGCATTAGCGATTGCGCATTTGTCAGACCGCTTACAAGGGCAAGGCGGGTTTAGTACAACTTGGCCAACTGATGATGCAGGCACTTCACGTTCTGAACGTCGTGAAATTCAGCAGTTTTTACTGAATCGTGGCTATGATATTGGCGCGGTAGATGGTTTGATTGGTGATAAAACTCGTCAAGCCATTCGACAGGAGCAAATCCGTTTAGGTTTAAGTCCGACGGGACGAGCGGGACAGCAAATTTTAAAAGCCTTTCGGCAGGAAAATGCCAAGTTGATGATGCGTTAACATTAACAGCAAAAAATCGCTGAGATAGATAAAAAGCCAGTCGGTTATTCACCTGACTGGCTTTTTTGATTTGCACTGGTTGCGACTAAAAGGTCAGAAGCACTGTGATGTTTAAACCGCGGTAATCGTTCCGAGAATACGGTTACCTTGTGCCCCTGTCACTGTCGGTAAGTTGCCACTGAGTTGCTGGATAAAGCGCATAGCCAACCAAGCAAAGGCGGTTGCTTCCACCCACGTTGGGGCTAAGCCAATCGCGGAGGTGGTTTGTACAGACCAATTGTGCTTACGTAAGCGCCAGCGTAATTGTTCTAAAAGATGCGAGTTATACGCACCACCGCCGCAGACGTAGACTTCACCAGTATCCATATCGGAGCGATAGATGGCTTTTTTAATGGCGCGCGTGGTGAGCTTCATTAAGGTGGCCTGAACATTTTCAGGACTGTCTTCAAGCTCGTCGTATTCAAGGTCATTGCGCCAGTCGGCAATTTGTTCATCTAACCATTCGAGGTTGAAGTCTTCACGGCCAGTGCTTTTTGGTGGTTCTTTAGAAAAATACTCATGGGATTGGAGCCGATCAAGCAAGCTGCGAATCGGATGGCCGTAAGCTGCCCAATTGCCATTTTCATCATAGGGCTGTCCAGTAAAGCGTTCACACCAAGCGTCCATTAAAATGTTGGCTGGGCCTGTATCAAAACCGTAGACCTGATCAGGTTGGCCTGCGGGCAACATACTGACATTGGCGATGCCGCCTAGGTTTAAGATGACGCGATGAATGCTTTCATGTTGGAACATATCTTGGTGAAACGCAGGAACCAGCGGGGCACCTTGGCCACCTGCGGCCATATCACGACGTCGAAAATCTGAAATCACAGGAATTTGGGTGATTTCAGTGATGATGTTTGGGTCACCAATTTGCAGGGTAAAGCCGTGCTCTGGGCGATGGCGAATGGTTTGTCCATGTGAGCCAATCGCTTTGATTTGACTACGATCTAAATGACTTTGCTCAATCAGCTGATTGATGCCTTCGCCAATCATCTTTGCTAAAGCCACATCTGCCTTGCCCATACGGTCGATTTCGTTGTCACCGGGCAAAGTGAGTGCCATCAGTTCATCGCGTAAATCTGGGTCGAAAGAAAGAGTGAGGGTGGCGTGAAGCTGCAATGGATCAAAAGAAGCAGCAACAATATCAACACCATCCATGCTGGTGCCAGTCATTACCCCAATATAGATCGCTGTCATGATTATTCTAAAGCCTGCAATGTGCTGAAAAAGTGTTAGTATATCGCACAAATTGAATAACTGATGTGTTTGGGTTTTGTGATGTCAAATTTCCTGCCGGCTGAAGAACAACTTGCTCTCATTCAACGAGGCACGCATGAAATTATTTCTGAAGAAGATCTTCTGAAGAAATTAAAAGAAAATCGTCCTTTAAAAATTAAAGCGGGCTTTGACCCGACTGCGCCTGACTTGCACTTGGGGCATACGGTTTTAATTAATAAACTGAAAACTTTCCAAGACTTGGGTCATGACGTGACCTTCTTGATTGGGGATTATACCGCGATGATCGGTGACCCGACTGGAAAAAGTGCAACACGCCCACCATTGTCGCGTGAGCAAGTGCTTGAAAATGCAAAAACGTATCAAGAACAGGTGTTTAAAATTCTTGATCCGAATAAAACTAAAGTGCGCTTCAACTCAGAATGGTTTGCAACCAAAACAGCGGCTGATTTAATTCAGTTGGCATCACAGCAAACGGTTGCACGTATGCTTGAGCGTGATGACTTCACCAAGCGTTATAACAACCATCAACCAATCGCAATTCATGAGTTTTTGTATCCATTGGTTCAAGGCTATGACTCGATTGCCCTTGAGGCGGATGTTGAATTAGGCGGTACAGACCAAACCTTTAACTTATTGATGGGGCGTACACTTCAAGGTCGTTATGATCAAGAAGCGCAAGTCTGCATTACAGTGCCAATCCTTGAAGGTTTAGACGGTGTGAACAAAATGTCTAAGTCTTTGGGTAATTATATTGGGGTATTTGATGCACCAGGCGCGATGTATCAAAAAGTCCTTTCGATGCCAGATGCATTAATTGAACGCTATTTCGATTTACTCAGCTTTAAATCCGTTGAAGACATTAAAGTCCTGCTAAACGAAATTGCTGAAGGGCGTAATCCACAAGAAGTGAAGAAAATTCTAGCCCTTGAGTTGGTAGAGCGTTTCCATGGTGCAGAAGCAGCAGAAAATGCACATAAAGGTGCAGGCAACCTGATTACTGAGGGTGAACTACCCGAAGGGACACCAGAAGTGACAATTTCACGTGCAGAATTTGGTGGCGAGTTGTTTATTGCAACGATTCTTCGCGTAGCGGGCTTAAACCCAAATGCTGCAGCGGCAAAAGATGCCGTGGGTCGTGGTGCGGTCAAAGTTGATTGGAACGTGGTCGATATGAGTTTCTCTGTTAAAGAAAATGTCACTTTAATTGTCCAGTCGGGTAAAAAAGCCATTGCCAAAGTCACTTTTACAGACTAAGTCAGTGCATATATATGCTTTAAGTTATTGATATAAAAGCAGGCTTCGGCCTGCTTTTTATTTTTTAATCTTTATAAAAAAATCAAATAAGTAAATTCAAAAAAAACCTTATAAAAACAATGCTTAATTTTTTCCAAAAATATTGCAATTTAAAATGAGTGTGTATAAGATTTCAACGTCTAGTCGATGTTTTTAACATCGCTAGAAGGGTCAATAAGAATAACTCTCCACAGTTTTCAAGTCTCTTCCCCAAGGGACTTTTTTTAAGATAACTATAATAATGACATCTATGGATCAGATAACGATCTAACTCCGAGGAAGAGGTTTTGGGAGAGATCTCTTCCTTTTTTATTGGCAAAAATTTAGTTTTTTAAAATCAGTTTCTCGCAGACAAATAACGAGTTGTCATAAAAGTTAGGTGCAACAGACTTTTAAATAAAGCTGGTCATTACCTTACAGGTATATAGCACAGCGTTTTCTACTTATATCCAGATGCTCTGTATCATTAAGCTTTATCGTGGCTGTTATTTCAGCTCTGTCTTGAATTATCTTGACCATGGTATAGATAGAAGAGGGCTTTGCTATTACGCGAATGAAATAAAAACAGACTAAGCATTCCATTCTTGCTAAATATTAGGTGCTTTTATAGCGATGTGGCAGTTTTTCAGCTTAGGCATGTATCAAATATAAAAGAACTACGTCTTTAGAAAGATGATTTATCAAAAATACAGAGATGAACGGAATAAAGAGTGATTTTAAGCCTGAAAACAACGTTGCTAGAAGATTGGTAAGACTCTGCTGAAAGAAAAAATAAATGCTAAGGCTTAAATTTCAAGCTTAAAAGACTTTTAAAGATTGGAAATGAAATGCTCATGTTGAAAGAAATAAGAGAAAAAATGATAAATATGATCAAAAAATAGATGAAAAATACGATTTTTCTTAAGTTTTGTAGAAAAAACCAACGCCCGTTTCAAATAAGTGAATTTGGGGGTTGCAAAGCTTTAGAAATCCTCTAGAATGCACCCCATACCGACGAGATAGACGGA
>OEQV01000012.1_pt1 | contig 52906 bp, 44 predicted proteins | sample 1539821 | NCBI WGS metagenome assembly OEQV01 (sample SAMEA3891244, study PRJEB23780) | metagenome | biome: terrestrial biome; feature: animal house; material: water of meat washing | place: Italy | collected 2015-05-12 | reverse complement strand
CCTTCTTTACCCTGCAGACTAAATAGCGCAAAAGTCGGCGGTGTGCAGTCATGCCACGCCACACACAAACAGCAGAGATGAAAAAGCCGGGAAATCCCGGCTTTTGCTATTGAGGCAACCGGCTCGTGCCGGTCAGCACCTTAGTTGACCTTGAAGGCGCCCTTCATCATGGCGAAGTGGCCGGGGAAGGAGCAGAAGAAGGTGAGATCCTTGCCCGCCAGACCGTCGGTCTTGAAGGTGACGCTGCTGCTCTCGCCGCCGCCGATCAGCTTGGTGTGAGCCAGTACACGGGGATCATCCTTGGGCAGATAGCCGTTCTCGGCCCCGGCGCTCATCCCGGCAGTCGCCACGGTCTGATAGTCGGCGGTGCTGGCCAGCACCCAGTTGTGACCCATGGCGGTCACAGGCAGCTTGCCGGTGTGGTTCAGGGTGACCGTCACCTCTTTGCAGGTGGCCGGCACGCTCATCTCTTTGAGGTTGTACTGCATGGCATCATTGCCTTCGATGACCAGTGCACACTCATCCGCCAGCACGGGGGCAGCCAGGGTACTCAGAAACAGCAGGGTAATCGCCTTTTTCATCATCTTCTCCTTTGATTGGCAATGGATGGCAACGACTTGGCGGATGCGGTTAACGCTTCGCAAAGATGCCGTCTAAATCGACCTTCATTTTACTCAATTGTCTTCAATCGGCTATGGCTTTTGGCCAAAGCTGCGGGCCAGGTCACCAGATGGTGCTGCACTCGCCAATATCTCCCCTCACGGATGGACGATACGACCCGCTACAGCCACAGGTTCAAAACTGTTTAATTTTTTCTGCCCTTTTCCCTCCGATTGGCCCTATCAGGGCTCGCCCGGCGGGCGCCCCTTGGCTAAGCTAGCGCCCCGATATGAACCTTCTCCAGATGAGAGCGCCGGATGATTGCAATGACCCCCGTGGCGGCCCTGCGCGGCCTGCTGCTGACCCTGCTGCTGGCGCTGGCCGGCTGCCAGCCCACCCCGCCTGCCCAGACCCGCATTCAGGGCAAGACCATGGGCACCTACTATGTGGTGACCCTGAGCGATAGCTACCCCGGTGGGGAGCCCGCCCTCAAAAGCGACGTAGAGAGCCTGCTGGCCCGGATGAACAAGGAGATCTCCACCTACGATCCGGGCTCGCTCATCTCCCGTTTCAATCAGGGGCCCGCCAACACCCCGTTTGCCATCCCGCCCGCCATGGCCATCATAGTCCAGCAGGGGATTGATGCCGGTAAGCTGACCGACGGCAAGCTGGATGTGACCGTGGGGCCTCTGGTCAATCTGTGGGGCTTTGGCCCGGACAAACGGCCGGTCAAGCGGCCCGATGAGGCGGCCATCGCCGCCGCCCGCCACAAGGTGGGGATCGACAAGCTGACCCTGACCCCGCAGGGGGATCACTTCCTGCTCGAAAAAACGATCCCGGATCTCTATCTCGACCTCTCCACCCTCGGCGAAGGGGCCGCCTCCGACGAGATTGCCGCCCTGCTCGAGGGCAAGGGGGTACACAACTACCTGATCGAAGTGGCCGGTGCGGTGCGCAGCAAGGGCAACAACAGCAAGGGCTCGCCATGGAAAGTGGCCATCGTCGAACCCTCCGATCAGCCGGGGGCGTTTTCCGATATCGTCATCCCCAACGGCATGGCGCTCAGCACCGCAGGCAGCTATCGCAACTACTACGAGCTGGATGGCCAGCGTTACTCCCATATCATCGACCCCGCCACCGGCCAGCCGGTCACCCACAAGCTGGTCTCCGCCAGCGTGATCACCCCGACCGCGCTGGAGGCCGATGCCCTCGATACCGCGCTGATGGTGATGGGGCCTGAAGCGGGGATGGCATTTGCCAAACAGCACCAGCTGGCGGTCTATCTCATCATCAAGACCGAACAGGGGTTCAAGGCCGAGTACACGCCGCAATTTGCCCCTTATCTAGCAGAGAAGCGGGCAGAAAAACGCTCCTGAACATAAGGCCCCGAGAACGGGGCCTTATCATTAGAGGTCATTGATGACGGGTTATTCGATGGTCACCCGATGAGGTGCCGGGGTTTCCACCTGCTTGGGCAGTTGCAAGGTGAGGATGCCGTTCTCGAACCTGGCGCTGACCTTGTCCAGCGCCACCTCGACCGGCAGCTCCAGGGTGCGCGAGACACTGCCGAAGTAGCGTTCACTGCGCAGGGTTCGCTCATCCTTGTTCTCGCTGTCAAACTGGCGGATCTCCGCCTTCAGGGTCACCTGCTTGCCATGGATATCCACATGGATATCCTCCTTGGCGACGCCCGGCAGCTCGGCCTGCAACAGATAGTTGTCATCACTCTCTTTCAAATCCAGCCTGATCTGGCTCGGTAGCGGATCCCCGTGCAGGGGACGAATATAGAAGCCGGACGCCATATCGCGAAACAGGTCATCGAACAGACTGGTACGGCTCGGTAACAGACTCATTTTTGCTCCCTCCCTGATTGTTCCATGGACAGATGCAGGCCCTGATGCCTGCCTGATAGGGTCTACAGCTGACCGGAGCGTCTCTCCGGTCCCCTCTATCAGTCTAAAAAGCGCGCCGCAGGCTGCCACCCCATCTGAACTTTATTTGATATGGATCAACCACATGGCCCCGATAAATCCGGAAAAAACGTGACCCGCGAACAGAAAGCGAGGCGACAAAAGCACATTGATTGCCACTTCACGCGCTTTGGTGGCACACTTTCCCTCATCAGCCCGCAGCGCCTCGACCCAGACAGATGCAGACACCTGAACAAGAGCCAGAAAAAAAGAGCCCAGCCAAGCCACAACGCATTCTGATGGTCAATGAGCAGCGCTCGTTTCAGGTGATGATGAAGGCGATGCTGCTCAATCTGGGTATCAGCAACATCACCTACTCCAATACCGCCGAGGATGCGCGGCGCCGCTGCCAGAAGGGCAGTTTCGACATCTATCTCATCGATTACGATCTGGGGGTCGGCGAAAACGGTCGCCAGCTGCTCGAAAGCCTGCGCGACAAAGATCTGATCCCGCCCCAGAGCGTGGTGATCATGGTGAGTGGCGACAGCTCCCGCGCCATGGTACTGAGCGCGCTGGAAGCCGAGCCCGACGAATACCTGATGAAGCCCTTCTCCCAGGAGCAGTTCTCGTTTCGCCTCAAACGCGCCCTCGCCCGGCGCAACGCCCTGGCCAGCGTCTTTACCGCGCTGGCCGATGACAATCTGGCGGCCCTCATTACCGCCTGTGCCGAGCGGGCCGATGCGGTGCCCCGTTTTGCCAACTACTGCCGCTGCCTGCAGGCCGATACCCACCTCAAGCTGGGTCAGGCACAGGAGGCGCGCGCCCTGATGCGCCAGCTGCTGGCCGGGCAGGAGAACAGCTGGGCCCGCCTGACGCTGGGCAAGGCGTGCAACACTCTGGGACTCCACGAAGAGGCGGTCAGCCATCTGCAGGCGACCCTCAAGAATACCCCGCTGATGGTGGAGGCTCACCTCTGGCTGGCAGAATCCCTGCTGGCCCTTGGCAATGACGAGCAGGCGCAGCAGGAGCTCAGACGGGCGGTGGATATCTCCCCCCAGTCGGTGCAACTCTCCCGCCGACTGGCGGAGGTGTGCCTGCAGCGCCACGACTACGCCCAGGCCAAGGATGTGCTGCTTGCCCTCATCGACCTGTCGCGCAACTCGATCCATCGCACCCCCCACTATCTGGGGGCCTATATCCAGACCCTGACCCTCTACGCCCTCAACAGCAACGACAGCTACCACATCGCCAACCTGCAAAAGCAGGTCAATTCGGCCCTGTCGCGCATCCGCGATTCGTTGATGATGTCGGAGTTCAACTACCCGGTGTTCGAGCAGATCTGTCAGGCCCGGGTGCAAATTGCGCTGGGGGAGCTGCTCAAGGGCAAGAAGATGCTCTATCGCGCCAACCAGAACTGGCTCGATGAACCGGCCACCATGCCCCCCGCCCTGCTTGGCGAGACCATCCTCGCCCTCTACCAGCTCGGCGAGTTTGAATATGCCGAAAGCCTGCAAGGGCTGCTGGCGGAGGACGAAGATCGGCTGCTCACCACCTGCATTCAGGCAACCCGGGATGACAAGACGGTGCTGGAGCGGCGTCAGCGCTACCAGCAGCTCAACGATCTGGGGATCAAGGCCTATCAGAGCGGCGAGCTGGAGCAGGCCCTCGGCCATTTTCGCGAGGCCCTGCGCCGCGCCCCCGCCAATACCGGTGCGGCTCTCAACAAGATCCAGGTGCTGCTGCAACTGATGCAGAAAAACCGCAAGAGTCCGGAATTTGGTGCCGAGTGCAAAGACACCCTGGACGTGCTCGACGGCATCCCCCTCAACCCGGCCCAGCAGGAGCGTTTTCGCAAGCTGCGTCAGGAGTTCAACCAGTTCAGCTAAGACGCCGCCACGCCCCCTTTTCCCCGCCTATGCTGAAACCAGTTCGGCAATGCGAGGGAAACGAAGATGGCGATGTGTCGTTATCTGGTGGCCGATGGCCGCCACTGCAGTGAAGAGGCTGGCGAGCACGATCTCTGCCACTGGCATGATCCCCACCATACCCATCAGGAAGCCCACACCGCCGAGGCGCTTGAACAGTACGTTCGCGCTGGCGGACTCTGCCACGGCCTGCAGCTGTCACGGGCCAATCTGGCGGGCCTCAATCTGGTCAACAAGGAGTCCGATCAGGGATTTTTGCTGGAGCAGTGCAACCTCTATCGCGCCAACCTGCGCGGTGGTCACCTCTACGGCCTGCGCATGAAGGGCGGCAGCCTGATGAAGGCCGATCTCAGTGATGCCAACCTCCAGTGCGCCACCCTCGATGACGTCAACCTGCTCGGCATCCGCTGGCACAACACCCGGCTCGACAACATGCAGACCGGCAAACGGGTGATGCAGGATCGCAAGGGGCGCCGCGAACGGGATCCCAAACAGGCGCGCATCTGGTTCAAGGAGGCGGAAGAGACCTACCGGGATCTGCGCAAAGCCTCCGAGGCACAGGGGATCTTCACCATGTCCGGCAACTATATCCAGCAGGAGCTCACCATGCGCCGCCTGCAACTGCCGTTCTGGTCGACCCAGCGTTTTACCTCCTGGGTGGTCGATCTCTTCTGCGGCTATGGCGAGGCCCCGATGCGGGTGGTGCTCTTCTCGTTGCTGCTCATCTTTATCTGCAGCATTTTTTACTTCTTCTGCGGACTGCATTTTCAGGGCGAGCACCTCATCTACCAGCCCGGTGCCCCGCTCGAGCAAAATGCCATCTTCCTGCTCGAATGCCTCTACTACAGCGTGGTCACCTTCACCACATTGGGGTACGGCGACTTCACTCCGGTCGGGCTCTCCAGGATCTTCGCCGCCTTTGAAGCCTTCACCGGCAGCTTTACGCTGGCGCTGTTTGTGGTGGTATTCGTCAAAAAGATGACCCGCTGAAAACCTGTCCACGATCCTACTGCGAGGCTGTGATCAAGGCTCATGTGCTGCTCGGAATCCTCACGTATATCTATACGCTCCGGTTCCTGCGCTGCGCTTCACCTTGCTGACAGCCTCTCGCGACGGATCGTGAACAGGTTACCAAGCAGCTGCACCAGTCACAGCCCCCGAACTTGCATCCACCGCCGATTCCTAGTCCAATAGCGACTTATAAAAATGACATGAGCATCCCGGACATGAAGATCATCTCTTTCAATATCAACGGCCTGCGCGCCCGTCTGCACCAGCTGCAAGCCATCATCGACAAGCACCAGCCCGATGTGATCGGCCTGCAGGAGATCAAGGTGCACGATGAAGCCTTCCCGCTGGCCGATGTGGAGGCCATGGGCTATCACGTGGAGTTTCACGGCCAGAAGGCCCACTACGGGGTCGCCATCATGAGCAAGCAGAAGCCGGTCAAGGTGGAGAAAGGCTTCCCCACCGATGACGAAGAGGCCCAGCGCCGGATGATCATGGCCACCTTCGAGCGCGAAGACGGCTCCCTCATCAAGGTGATGAACGGCTACTTCCCGCAGGGTGAAAGTCAGGATCACGAGACCAAGTTCCCGGCCAAGCAGAAGTTCTACGAGGATCTGCAGCACTACCTCGAGACCAACCACACCCCGGACGACCAGCTGGTGCTGATCGGGGATATGAATATCTCCCCCACCGATCTCGACATCGGCATCGGCGAAGCGAACCGCAAGCGCTGGCTGCGGGATGGCAAGTGCTCCTTCCTGCCCATCGAGCGCGAATGGATGGAACGGCTGAAAGGGTTTGGCCTCACCGACACCTTCCGCGCCGCCAACCCCACCGAGTGCGAGCGTTTCTCCTGGTTTGACTACCGCTCCAAGGGCTTTGACGAGAACCGCGGCCTGCGCATCGACCTCATCATGGCCTCCGACGCCCTCAAGGACAAGGTGACCGAGACCGGTATCGACTACGAGCTGCGCGGCATCGAGAAACCCTCCGACCACGCCCCCATCTGGGCCTGCTTCGCCTGATGCGGCGCAAGATTAACCGATGAGCCGCGACGAATTCGTAAACTGTGAAGCGGCTCGCGGTTGCCTGCGATAAAAGGGCGTAAACAGCCTATCCAGACAAGGTGCCTCAGGGCACCTTCTTTTTGCAGCAAGGAGTGCCAGCAGTGACCCCAACTCACCTTCCTCTCTCCCCCGCCCGTTTTCTGGCCCTGCGCCTGTTACCGGGGGAGGACCTGATCGCCGGATTGCGCGCACACATGGTCCAACACGGCCTGCAGGCTGCCTGGATCGCCGGGGCGGTCGGCAGCCTGACCCACGCCAATCTGCGCTATGCCGCCCGGCCCGATGGCACCCTGCTGGAGGGGGCCTTCGAGGTGATCGCCCTCGGCGGCACCCTGGACCCGGAGTGCGAACACCTGCACCTCTCCCTCTCTGACGATCAGGGATTGATGCGCGGTGGCCATGTGCTGCCCGGTTGCCGGGTCCGCACCACCCTCGAACTTGTGATTGGCGAGCTGGAGGCGTACCGTTTCACCCGAGCCCCCTGCCCCCACTCCGGCTATGAAGAGCTGCTCATTACCCCCAGAACCTTGTGAGGATCACTATGTCCGTCAGTAAACTCTCCAGCTACAACCTGGCCTTTATGGTCATCTGCATCGCCATCAACATGGTGGCGGGACAGGCGGTCTCCATGCTCAAGCTGCCCATCTTCCTCGACTCCATCGGGACTGTGCTCTGCGCCATTCTGGCGGGCCCCTGGATGGCGGTCGCCACCGGTCTGCTCACCAACCTGCTGTGGGGACTGCTCACCGGCCCCATCGCCGCAGCCTTTGCCCCGGTCGCCATGATGATTGGTCTCAGTGCCGGTATGATGGCGCGCGCGGGCTGGTTCAACAATCTGCCCAAGGTAGTGGTGAGCAGCGTGGTGATCACCCTGGCGCTCACCCTGGTGGCCATTCCCATCCGCTCCTACCTGTTTGGTGGCGCCACCGGCAGCGGTGCTGACTTTATGGTTGCCTACCTGCACGCCATGGGCAGCGATCTGCAAGAGTCGGTCGCCGTCACCGTGCTCGGCACCAACCTGCTGGACAAACTGCTGACCGTGCTGATCGCCTGGGGGCTGGTACGCCGCCTGCCACAGCGCACCCTGCGCCACTTCCCGCAGATGGCCGCCGTGCGCTGATGCACCCGTTTACCTCCCTCGCACTCTGGCTCTGGTTTTCGGTCACGGCCAGCGTGCTGCCGCCCCCCTGGCTCTGGGGCTGGAGCCTGCTGCCGCTGCTCGCGTTAATGGTGCTACCGGGAGCCCGCTCCCGGGTCAAGCTGGTGCTGGCGGTGATGCTGCCGCTGGGGCTGGGGCTCTATCTGGTTCACGGCCCCTGGTTGCGGATCCTGCTCGGCATGCCAGAGGTTCCTGCCAGCGAAACCTTCCCCATTCTGCCCCTCTGGTGTCGCCTGCTCGCCTGTCTCGCCAGCGCCCAGCTCTGGCTGTGGGCGGTCTCGACCGAGCGTTTTGTCCATGCGCTGTTTGCCAGCCGGCTGCCCATCGCCCTCTCCTACCTCTGCTGTGGCCCGCTGCTGCTCAAGGAGCAACTTGGCCACCAGCTGCGGGCGATAAAGGAGGCCCAGCTGGCCCGTGGCGTCCCCTTTGATGGCCATCCGTTGGCCCGGCTGCGCGCGACCATTCCGCTGCTCTCGCCGCTGGTCGGGCAGGCGTTGAGCGAGCTGGCCACCCGCAGCATGGCGCTGGATCTGCGCGGTTTTCGCAGCCAGCCGACCCGCACCCGCGTGGTCGAGATCCCGCAGCGGCGCCATGAGCCGCTGCTGCGCTATCTGTTGCTGGCACTGGTGCTGCTGGAGATTGTCTGGAGGTGGTGGCCATGATCTCGCTGCAAGGGTTGACCATCGGCGATGCGGCCCATCCTGACCACTTCCAGCTGGGGCCCCTCGACATTGAATTGGGTGCTGGCGAGTGGCTCACCATCCTCGGCGGCAACGGGGCGGGAAAATCCCTGCTGGCTCAACTGCTGGCGGGAGGCTGGTCACAGCTGCACCTCGATACCCTGGCCGGGACAGGCATCATCCTCGGTACTGCCCACGACGGGGGGCAGCTCAATGAACAGGCCGCCCAACGCCAGTGGGTGCAGCAATCCCCCTATCTGCAATTTTCCGGCTGCTGCTTTTCGGTGGTCGATGAGGTGGCCTTCGGCCCCGCCAATCTGGCGCTGCCGGTAGCCGAGATCAGTCGGCGGGTGGCTGATGCCATGGCGTGCTGTCACTGCGAGGAATTGGCGACGCAACATCCGCTCTCCCTGTCGGGAGGGCAGGCCCAGCGGGTGGTGCTGGCCTGTGCACTGGCGATGCAGCCCAAACTGTTGATCCTGGATCAGGCCTTCAGCCGCCTGACCCCGGAGGCGAGCCACACCCTGCTGCGGCAGATCCGCCACTACAGCGAGCTGAGCGGCTGCAGCGTCATCTTGCTGGAGCAGCGGCTCTTTCCGGCCGCTCACTATTGCGAGCAGTTCGTACTGCTCGACCATGGCCGCCAGCTGGCCAGCGGCGAGCTGGGCGAGGTGCTGCCCCATCTGCCCGGGCGGGTGATCCTGCCAGACTCCCTGCGCGAGGCGTTGCAGGCGCGCGACCCGCACCATCATCCCTACCCTTTGGCCATTTTGCGGGAGTTTTATGCTGAGCTTTGACCGCCTTTGTTTTTCGTGGGCGCCGGACAATCCCTGCCTGCACGACATCACATTGCAGATTGCCAGCGGGGAACAGGTAGCCATCGTCGGGGATAACGGCGCAGGCAAGTCGACCCTGCTGCGACTGGCGGCGGGCCTGCTGGCCCCCACCTCCGGCACGGTGAGCTGGCAACAACATGATCTCTGCGAGCAGCAGGCACTGGCGCGCGCCAGTCAGATCGGTTTTCTGTTTCAGGAGTCGGAGCGCCAGCTGTTTCACAGCCGGGTCGACGATGAAATCGCCTTTGGCCTGCGCCTGCAAAAACAGCCGGGGGAAGAGATCCGGGAACGGGTGGCGGCAGCACTGGCGCAGTGCGAGTTGACAGCGTGGGCAGCATCCCACCCGCTGGATCTCGATGCCGGTCAGCGGCGGATGGTGGCGGTGGCCTGCCTCCATGCCATGCAGCCCGCCTTGCTGCTGCTCGATGAGCCGAGCCGGGATTTCGATCCCCATTGGCTGGCCATTCTGGAACGCTGGCTTGCCAGCGAACGGGCGAAGGGCACCACCATAGTGGCCATCAGTCACGACGCCGAATTTGTCAGGCGTAACTTCACCACCCTGATCGAGCTCAAAGCCGGGCGTCTGGTGGCCCACGGCCCCGCAGCCGAACGACTCTCTGCTCTCAATGGCTATCACCAAGACGAGAAGAGTAGTGCCCTGTTGCTGGCCGCCCTCGCTCTGGCCGAACATCCCCGCTGAGCTTCGCCACATCGGAAAAAGTCAGGCTTTTTTCGTCAATCGGCAACCCTAATTGCCACTTTGAGAAGGTTGTGTTCAAGGTTGCCGCCCTATCATCTCCCATTCCAATCATAAAGAAGTTGTTTTTTTAATCATGAAGTTAATGATGTGTATGGAGAAACATGCTGAACGCAGCAGCCGAAATCGATCCAACAGGAGTGTGATGATGAAGGTGCCCAATGCCGGAAGAGAGGTTTACAAACGCAGCTTGCTGACCCTGGCGCTGATCAGCGGTCTGAGTGCCTGTGGCGGCGAGACGACCCAGACGGCCCAGACCATGCCCGCCGTCCCTGTGGTGGTCGCCGAGGTCAAGCTGACCGATGTGCCGCTCACCACCGAGATGGTGGGAGAGACCGCCGGTTTTCGCGAGATCGATGTGCGCTCCCGGGTCAGTGGCATCCTGCTCAAGCGCACTTATGTGGAAGGCCAGCCGGTTACCGCCGGTCAGGAGCTGTTTCTGATTGACCCGGAGCCCTACAAGGTGGCGCTGGAGCAGGCCAAAGGGACTTTGGCTCAGGAGCAGGCCCGTCTCAACAAGGCCCGTGCCGATCGGGATCGCATCATTCCCCTCTTCAAGCGTCAGGTGGTGAGTCGCAAGGACTATGACGACACCATCGCCAACTATGAAGCGGCCATCGCCAGCCATCAGGCCGCTCAGGCCAAGGTGAAAGAGGCGGAGCTCAACCTCAGCTACACCCAGGTGACCGCCCCCATCAACGGCATGGCGAGCAAGAGCTCCCAGTCCGAGGGGAGCCTTATCTCCACCAGCGGCGACAACGGCCTGCTCACTACCATCACCCAGTTTGATCCGCTCTACGTCAACTTCTCCTACTCGGAGCAGGATCGCCTCAACTTCGAAAACTCGGTAAAGAAAGGGGTGATTGAGGCGAAGGATGCCACCACCTGGCGCACCCATATCCGTCTGGCCGATGGCTCCCTCTATCCGGAGGCGGGCAAGCTCAACTTCTCCGACAACCGGGTCGATCCCCAGACCGGCACCATCCGTGCCCGCGCCATCTTCGACAACAAGGACGGCGTACTGCTGCCCGGCCAGTTTGTCCGCATGACCATCGATCTGGGCACCCGCAAAAACGCCATCGTGGTGCCGCCGCGCGCCATCGTCCAGTCCCAGGCTGACCGCATGGTGATGGTGGTCGATGCCGACAACAAGGTAGTGCCCCGTCCGGTGACCCTGGGCGCGGCAGTCGACTCCGGCGTGCTGATCGAGAGCGGCCTGCAGGCAGGTGAGCGCTATATCGTCGAAGGCTTGATGAAGGCTCGCCCCGGCGCCGTGGTAAAACCTGTCTCTGCCGACGAGATGAAGGCGATCACCGGCAAGGTGGTCAGCCAGTCTGCGGCCAAGTAAGGAGCCCGTATGTTTTCCAAGTTCTTCATAGAACGCCCCATCTTCGCCAGCGTGATTTCGATCATTATCGTGCTGGGCGGGTTGGCGGCGATGCGGGCGCTCCCCATCGAGCAATATCCCCAGATCACCCCGCCGGTGGTCTCGGTCACGGCGTTTTATCCGGGCGCAACCCCGGAGGTGATCTCCCAGACCGTGGCAGCGCCGCTGGAGCAGCAGATCAACGGCGTCGAGCGGATGATCTACATGCAGTCGGGGTCGGCCTCCAACGGCCAGATGAACCTCAACGTCTACTTCGAGATCGGCACCGATCCGGATCAGGCCACCATCAACGTCAACAACCGGGTCTCGGCCGCCATGGCCCAGCTGCCGGAAGAGGTGAAAAAGCAGGGGGTGACGGTCAAGAAGAAATCGACCTCCATCCTGCAGGTGGTCACCCTCCAGTCACCGAACGGCTCGTTTGATACCACCTATCTGTCGAACTACGCCCTGCTCAACATCATCGACGAGCTCAAGCGGATTCCCGGCATCGGTGATACCACCTTGTTTGGCGGTACCGACTACGCCATGCGTATCTGGCTGCGGCCGGATCGACTGGCCCAGCTCGAGCTCACCCCGAGCGACGTGATCGGCGCCATTCGCGAGCAGAACACCCAGTTCGCGGCAGGCAAGATCGGTGCCCAACCCACCACGGCCCCCATCGACTTCACCTACACGGTGCAGACCAAGGGGCGCCTTGAGGATGTGAAGGAGTTCCAGAACATCATCGTCCGCTCCATGCCCGATGGCTCCAAGATCCGGGTCCGCGATGTCGCCCGGGTCGAGCTGGGGGGCAAGGATTATGATCTGGTCGCCCGCGCCAACGGCAAACCGGCCATCGGTATCGCCACCTATCTGCAACCGGGCGCCAACGCCGTCGCGGTTGCCGATGCGGTACACGCCACCATGGAGCGACTCAAGGAGCGCTTCCCGCAGGATATCGAGTACCAGATCCCCTACGACACCACCGAGTTCGTGAAGATCTCCATCGAAGAGGTGGTACACACCCTGTTCGAGGCGATCGTGCTGGTGTTCGTGGTGGTCTATCTGTTCCTGCAGAACTTCCGCGCCACCCTGATCCCCTGTATCGCGGTGCCGGTGTCGCTCATCGGGACCTTCGCCGGCATGCTGGTGCTCGGTTTCTCCATCAACCTGCTGACCCTGTTCGGCATGGTGCTCGCCATCGGTATCGTGGTGGATGACGCCATCGTGGTGCTCGAAAACGTCGAGCGGATCATGAGCGAGAAGAAGTGCTCCGCCAAAGAGGCTGCCATCCTCGCCATGCAGGAGGTCTCCGGTCCGGTGGTCGCCATCGTGCTGGTGCTCTGCGCCGTGTTCCTGCCGGTCGCCTTTATGGGCGGCATGACAGGGGTGATGTACAAGCAGTTCGCCATCACGGTCGCGGTCTCGGTCGCCATCTCCGGTCTGGTGGCACTGACTCTCTCCCCGGCCCTCTGTGCCGTGTTGCTGAAAGAGGGACACCACAAACCGGCCCGCTTCTTCGTCTGGTTCAACGAAAAATTTGACCAGCTGACCCGCGGCTATGTACGGGGTGTGGCCTTCCTGAACCGTCGGGTGGGGGTCGCCTTTGCCATCATCGCCGTGCTGATCCTCTCCATCTACGGCCTCTTCCTGAAAGTGCCGGGCGAACTGGTACCGAACGAAGATCAGGGCTACCTCATCTCCGCCGTCATGCTGCCGGATGCGGCCGCGATGAGCCGGACCCAGGCGGTGGCGGATCAGTTCGACAAGATCGCCATGGCCAACCCCCATGTGAAGGATGTGATCACCTTCTCGGGCTTTGACATTCTCTCCAATGCCATCATCAGCAACAGCGGCATGACCTTCATTACCCTGAAGGACTGGAGCGAGCGTCAGGGGGCCGGGCAGGACTCCTTCTCGCTGGCCAAGACCTTCCAGGGCTTGAGCCTGATGGGGCTGGCGGATGGCTTTGTCGCCTCCTTCAACCCGCCTCCCATTCAGGGGATGTCCACCACAGGTGGCCTTGAGGCCTATCTGCAAAACCGTGGCACCGGCAACGCCCAGGCCTTCTCCGGCGAAGTGGAGCGCCTCCTGGAAGCAGCCAAACAACGACCGGAGTTTGCCAGCGTCACCACCACCTACCGCGCCAACGTGCCGCAGGTCTATCTCGACCTGGATCGCGAAAAGGCCAAGGCGCTGGGGCTGCCGATCAACGCGGTGTTCGACACCATGCAGGCCACCTTCGGCCAGGTCTATGTCAACGACTTCAACCAGTTCGGCCGTACCTACCGGGTGCAGTTGCAGTCCGAGGCGGACTACCGCGCCAAGAAGAGCGACATCCGCAATGTCTATGTCCGCTCCGACAAGGGAGAGATGATCCCGCTCAGCAGTCTGGTGACGGTGCGTGATGCCACCGGCCCCGAACTGGTCGAACGCTTCAACATCTTCCAGGCCGCCAAGATCATGGCCCAGCCCGCCCCCGGCTACAGCTCGGGTCAGGCCATCGCCGCGCTGGAAGAGGTCGCCAATGAGGCTCTTGGCAACGACGCCAAGCTGGAGTGGACCGGCTCCGCCTATCAGGAGAAAGCGGCCGCAGGCAGTGCAGGCATGGCCTTTGGTTTCGGTATCGTGATGATCTTCCTCATTCTGGCCGCCCAGTATGAACGCTGGAGCCTGCCGTTTGCGGTGATCACCGCCGTACCGTTCGCCCTGTTCGGTGCCCTGCTCGCCACCTGGCTGGTGGGGCTGACCAACAACGTCTACTTCCAGATCGGGCTGGTGACCCTGGTCGGCCTTGCCGCCAAGAACGCCATCCTGATCGTGGAGTTCGCGGTGATGAAGCACGAAGAGGGGATGAGCCTCATCGAGTCGGCACTGGAGGCGGCGCGCCTGCGTTTCCGCCCCATCGTGATGACCTCGCTCGCCTTCATCCTCGGCTGTGTGCCGTTGGTCACCTCCAGCGGGGCCGGTGCGGCAAGCCGTCACGCCCTCGGCTGGCCGGTCATCGGCGGCATGCTGGCGGCCACCTTTATCGCCATCTTCTTTATCCCGCTCTTCTTCCGGCTCATCATGCGCCGCTCGGAGAAACGGGCCTGACCACTGCGGTCTCGCTCACCAAGCCCCTCCCTCACGGAGGGGCTTTTTTATGTCCGTGCGTTACATGGCAAACAGATAGGCCTTCATCGCCTTGAGACGCACGGTGGCAGCACCGATGATGTCGATAAAGCCGAGCAGCGGATGGGGTTTGTGTGCCGAGATCCAGGCCGAACCGGTCGCCCCGATGGGCAGCACGACCCCTTCCGGCTCCAGCATGTCGAGCACCACGGTACGGCCATGGCTGGACATGTTGTTGCCCACATGCTGGCGCACATGCTGATCACCCTGCATCGCGTTCAGCTGGGCCTCACCCGTGCCGGTACGCACCGAGTGAACCCGAGCCCGGAATACCCGCCCCGGATAGGCATCCACATAGAACTCGGCAAACTGGCCCGGCTCAATGGCGCGGTAGCTCTGATCCGGAATGCGAAACTCCAGAAACTTGCGCGAGGTATCGTAGAGGTGCATGTTGCCGGTGCGCGAGCCGTTGGCCAGATTGACCACCGACACCTGACCGTCGAACGGGGCACGGATCACCTTCTCTTCGTTCCGCCGTTGCTGCAACGCCAGCTCGCTCCCCAGATTCTGCACCTGGGCCTCGATCATCTTCACCTTGGCCTCGCTGGCACTCTGTTGCGCCAGATCACCATCGATCTGGGCCTGCAACTGATCGCGGCTCTGGATGCTGGAGAAACTGCCCAGCTGGGTCAAGCGCGCCAGCTCTTTGCGATTGAGGGTCAGCCGCGACAAAATGGCGCGCTGCTGGCTCAGCTCGGCGCTGATCTGGGCCTGCTGGGCGTCGATCTGGTGGCTCAGGGCTTGTGCCTTGCCATCGCTCTCCCAGTTGGCGAGGGTGTAGATGGGCTGACCCTTCTTCACCTGCTGGTTGTGGACGACATGGATCTCGTCGATCTGGTGGAACTGGTTGGTGCCCAGCAAGGGGCCCAGCACCGCATGAGGCGCCTTGACCGTGGCCGAATCGGTGAAGTCCACCGGTGCCAGATGGCGGGAGGTGGTCAGCAATCCGAGGGCCAGCAAGGCCCCGATCGCGGTGCTCCAGAAACCGGTCTTGAGGTTCCAGGGCAGCACCTTCAGCTTGACCAGCAACCAGACGATCAGGATATAGGGCAGCAGGATCTCTTTCACGATGGCTCCCCTTGATGACGACCACGGCGAATACCATGGCCGATGATCTGGCTCATCCGCTCGGCCAGCACATCCCAGCGGGCAAAGGCGATGATGATGGCCAGCACCCACCAGGTCTTGTCGATAAACAGCCCGCACAGGGAGAGGGCGAACACCAGGGTGATATGTACCGACTCGGACAACTTGGCACGATGCACGGCGATCTCGTGCAGTTGCCACAACAGATGGATCAGATAGAGCACGACATAGAGGGTAATGACGGTGATCACCCCCATAAAGATCTCGGAATCGAGCAGTACCATGATGGCTGGCAGGGGATGACTGAACTGAGCCGCATCAACCGGATAGATGCTGGCCCCTTTCGAGAAGAAGATAACCAGAGCGGCCGTGACCAGAATAAACGCCAGGCGCCAAAGCCACCGTGCTAACGCAGAGGCAGGTTGTGATGACATTCGCTGTTGCTCCTCGTGTAACGGGTGATCAAACGGGTGTCCCTCGAGGGTCACCCGGCTCATGCCCCGCGCCGGTTGGCAATGACCAGACCGGCTACGGGCAGGATGGAGAAGCCCCCAACCTGTGGGGGCTTGCTTGACTCACGCCTCAGAACTGGTGCTGCACACCGATATTGAAGAAGTTGAGATAGCTGTTGTTGTAGGTGCCGGAGATTTCCGGGCGAATAAGCCCGCCATCGTGATGAACCGACATATCCCCCAACCAGGCCAGGGTGTAGCTGGCTTCCAGCTTGGTAGCCGGGCTCAGCTGGTAGCTGGCACCCAGACCCCAACGCCATCCCTCACCCATCGGCAAGTTGACGGTACGGTGGGCATCGTCCACGGCACTGCTGTCATAAGCGATACCACTGCTCAGACGCAGAGCGGGGGTAACGTCGAACTGGGTACCCAGGCTGAGGTGCCAGGTGTCCTTGTAGTGCATATCAACGGTGGTGCTATATGGCACAGAATTCACGTCAATGTCACCAAAGCGGGACCACTGCTGCCAGTTGGCGCTGGCCAGCAAAGCCCACTGGTCGTTGAGCTGGTGATAACCACTCAGGGTGACGGTCTGCGGGATCATCATATCGACGCCCAGACCGGCAAGATTGACCTGGGTAAACAGCTGATCTTCCAGCTTCCACTTCAGCTCGGAGAAGTAGCTCAGGCCGATGCGGGAGTGTTGATCCAGCTCGTAGAGCACCCCGAAGGAGCCGCCATAGGCCCAATCGCTATCGGAGAACTCACGACCCGCGAAATGATTTGCCGTCATATCCAGCGAGGTATCCAGACTGCCGTGCATGGCGATCAGGCTGGCCCCCACCGACCAGTTGGCGTCGATGCGGTAGGCCAGGCTAGGGGCAAAGGCGATGCCGGTCAGCTTGGCGGCTTGTACATAGCCGCTGCCCTTCCAGCCATCACCATAATCGATACCCAGACCATGGCTGCCAAACATGCCGAAACCGGCGACCCACTGGTCATTGATGGCATGGGTCAGATAGACGCTGCCGAGCGGCGCGGTCTGCAACGCATTGCCGCCGTTGTTGCCGCCATTGTCCAGATCCAGCTCGAGATCACCGTATACCACACCGCCATTGACCTGCAGCTGGGTACCTTCCAGCTTGGTCATACCGGCCGGGTTGCTTGCGATAGTATCTGCCCCTTGGGCACGGGCGGCAGACCCTGCGTTGGCCAGCGCACTGTTGGCAGTGCTGGTTTCGTAGAGGGCAAGGCCGCCAGCCATTGCTGAAGGGCTCAGCAAAGCGGCAAGCATCAGCGACAGCAGTCGTTGCTGCATTTCGATACTCCTGAATAGTGAACAAGGGGGCACCCGAGAGGGTGTGCATCTCAACAAATGACATTTCTGTGTCTGGCAATCAGCATCCGGGAGGCCAACGGCTTTATGTTGCACGTTCGTGGCGTCACGCTATTGAGGGGGCTGGCAAGCATGTTGTGAGGCCCGCTTCCCTGTTGCAACCGGCATCCGGACGCGGGAAACGCACCATCACTCAATAGTGGCGACTGACTGGCGCGCATCCTAACGGGATGAGCGGCAAGCTTCATTAGGGTTGGGCATACGCAATAGTTAAGCAATGCTTAACTATTTACCCTCTATACCGTTTCTCCATTACATAACCGGCGCCATTGACCTTCACCTCGAGGCAAGGTTTACAGTCCCGCCATCTGCTCCCGAAGGATGCCCGGATTGTCACTCACCCAGCTTGCTGCAAGATTGCCCTCTGTTGCTCTGGCCCGGCTATTGCTGGCGCTGCTGCTCGTCTGCAATCTGACCCTCTGCATCAGCTGGCATGGTTCTCCCCTCTCCTCCGAGCCGACCCCAAGCAGCGCCCAGTCGATGGTGATGTTCGATTCATCCATGGCGATGGCGGATGGCGATATCTCTCATGCAATGCCCGCTATGGATCACCCGGGCGATGTCATGCCCCTCTCCTGCCATCAGGGAGACGAGGGGTCAGCCATGGGCGATGAGTGCCAGATGCAGACAGGCATCAATGCCCCCTCCTTCGGCGCGATGACTCTGCTTGGGGTACTGGTCGCTCTGCTGCTCTTTCCCTTGCTACTTGGCAACAACGTCGCAGCGTCACTGCTTGATAACTGGTTGCGGGATCCCTTCCTGCGCTCGCGCGGTACTCACCCTCCCTCCTGGCCGCGCCGACATCTGATGCTGTCGGTGTTACGCCACTAGAAAGTCCTTCTCTTGCGGCACAGGCAAGCTTCAACTTGCCCGTTCTCTGCCGCCTTGCCTGACCCTGTGCCCCGGCCAAACCGGTCCGCTCACAGGGAGCCGTGCGCACTGATACAGCTGCGCCCCGTTTGCCGCCAGCCCCTTTGGTGATGCCTTGCACCTCACCCGCCCGGCGGCCTGCACAAGAGAAGACGTATCATGTCACCAGCCCACTTTTCACCGTCCAAGGTTGCTGCCTTCGCGGGCGCCTTATCCTCCTGCACTTTCTGCATGCAGATCCGCGCCGGAGGCCAGTCATGAACAAGACCATCCTGATGTCGGCCCTGCTGCTCGCCCTTGGCGCCGGTGGCGGCTACTGGGCCGCCAAACAGACCTCCGATGGCGCAAGCGCCAAAGAGAAGACGCCCCTTTACTGGGTCAACCCCATGGATCCCCGCGACAAGCGTGACGGCCCGGCCAAGGACAACATGGGGATGGACTTTATCCCCGTCTATGAGGAACAAAAAAACGGCTCGCCGGGCACAGTCACCATCAGCCCCGAGATCCAGCAGAACCTGGGGGTGCGGCTCGCCAAGGTGGAGAAGCTCCCCATCCACCAGCAGATCGAGACGGTGGGCTATGTCGGGTATGACGAGGATCGGCTGGAGGCGATCAACGCCCGCATGGCGGGCTGGATCCGCACCCTCGCCATCAAGAGCGAGGGGCAGCAGGTGACTAAAGGCGCCCTGCTCTACGAGATCTACGCCCCGGATCTGGTCAACGCCCAGCACGAGTACCTGCTCGCCCTCAACACGGCTAACCCGCTGCTGCTGCGCGCCGCCGAGGGCAAGCTCAAGTCCCTGCAGGTACCGGCAGATCAAATCTCAGCCCTCAAGCGCACCCGTCAGGTGCGCGAAACCATCAGCATTTACGCCCCCAGCAGCGGTTATGTCTCCGAGCTCAAGGTGCGCGAGGGCCAGTATGTGGAGCCCGCTGCGGCGCTCTTTAACATCAGCACCCTCAAGCAGGTGTGGGTCAGTGCCGAGGTGTTCGAGCGTCAAGCCGCCCAGCTGAAAGTGGGGGATCCGGTCACCATGACCCTCGACTATGCCCCCGGCCGCAGCTGGCAAGGTAAGGTGGATTACCTCTATCCGACCCTCGATGCCGCTACTCGCACCCTCAAGGTGCGGCTGCGCTTTGACAACCCGGACGAGTTTTTGAAACCCAATATGTTTGCCAAGGTGAGCATTCGCACCGGGCAGGGAGAGCCGCAATTGGTGGTGCCGAGCGAAGCGGTGATCCGCACCGGCAGTCAGGATCGGCTGGTGCTGGCGTTGGGGGATGGCAACTTCAAGTCGGTCGCCGTCACTCTCGGCCCCCAGTTTGGCGACAAGGTCGCCATCAAGGCAGGGGTAGAGGCTGGGGATAACATCGTCAGCTCGGCCCAGTTCCTGCTCGACTCCGAATCGGCCATCGATTCGGACTTCCAGCGCATGACGGCGGTGCGCCCTGCCCAGGTGTGGACCCAGGGCGAGGTTGAAAGCATCGATCTGGCCAACCGCACCCTGATGGTCTCCCACCAGCCCATCCCCGAGTGGCAGTGGCCCGCCATGGAGATGGAGTTCACCGTCGCCGACGGGGTCGATATCAGCAAGCTGGTCGAGGGGCAGACCCTGCACCTGCAGGTAATGCAGGAGGGGGATGAGTACCGCATCACCACCATCCATCAGGAGAAGGCACCCGCTACTGACGGCGACGCCAAGCCTGCAACGGATGAGATGGGGAAGATGGAAGGCATGGACCATAGCCAGCATCAGATGGCGATGCCCGAGATGGAGAAGAAGTCATGATCCCTGCCATCATTCGCTGCCTGACAGGCAACCGCTCTCCGCTCTCTGCACCAAATGAGCAAGGAGCCCAATCATGATCCCGTCGATTATTCGCTGGTCAGTGGGCAACCGCTTTCTGGTGCTGCTATTGACCCTCATGCTCACCGCCTGGGGGCTCTGGTCGGTCAAACAGACCCCGGTGGATGCCCTGCCGGATCTCTCCGACGTGCAGGTGATCATCAAGACGGCCTATCCGGGCCAAGCGCCTCAGGTGGTGGAGGATCAGGTGACCTATCCGCTCACCACCGCCATGCTGGCGGTGCCGGGGGCCACCACGGTGCGCGGCTACTCCTTCTTCGGCGACTCCTTCGTCTATGTGCTGTTTGACGACAACACCGACCTCTACTGGGCCCGCGCCCGGGTGCTGGAGTATTTGAGCCAGGTTGCGCCCAACCTGCCCGCCTCCGCCCGCCCCCAGCTCGGCCCCGATGCCACCGGGGTGGGCTGGGTCTACCAGTACGCGCTGGTGGACAGAACCGGCAAGCATGACCTCAGCCAGCTCACCTCGCTGCAAAACTGGTTCCTCAAGTACGAGTTGCAGACGGTGGAGGGGGTCTCCGAGGTCGCCACCGTGGGCGGCATGGTGCGCCAGTATCAGGTGCGGGTCGATCCGGACAAGCTGCGCGCCTACGGCATCCCGCTCTCCCTTATCGAGACCGCCATCAAGCAGGGCAATCAGGAGACCGGCGCCTCCGTCATCGAGATGGCGGAAGCGGAGTACATGGTGCGCTCCAACGGCTATCTGAAGAGCGTCGAGGATCTGAAGCAGATCCCGCTCGGCACCACGGTACGCGGCGCCCCGCTGCTGCTGGGGGATGTGGCAGATGTGGTCACCGGCCCCCAGATGCGGCGCGGCATCGCCGAGCTCAACGGCGAAGGGGAAGTGGTGGGCGGCATCATCGTCATGCGCTACGGCGAGAATGCCCAGCACACCATAGACGGGGTCAAGGCGCGGCTGGCGGAGCTGAAAAGCAGCCTGCCGGAAGGAGTAGAGATCGTCACCGTCTACGATCGCTCCGACCTTATCCAGCGCGCCATCGACAACCTCTCCGGCAAGCTGCTGGAGGAGTTCGCGGTGGTGGTGCTGGTCTGCCTCGCCTTCCTGTTCCACCTGCGCTCGTCACTGGTGGTGGTCATTACCCTGCCCATCGCCATTCTGGTGGCCTTTATCGTGATGCACCTGCAGGGGATCAACGCCAACATCATGTCGCTGGGGGGCATCGCCATCGCCATCGGCGCCATGGTGGATGGCGCCATCGTGATGATCGAGAACGTCCACAAACACATGGAGCGGGAGGCGCTCACCGACAAGAACCGCTGGCGCATCATCACCGAGGCGAGCATCGAGGTGGGGCCCGCCATCTTCTTCTCCCTGCTGATCATCACCATCAGCTTCCTGCCGGTGTTCGCGCTGGAGGCGCAGGAGGGGCGGATGTTCCACCCCCTCGCCTACACCAAGACCTACGCCATGGCGGCGGCGGCCGGGCTCGCCATCACGCTGGTGCCGGTGATCATGGGTTACTTCATCCGTGGCAAGGTGCTGGCGGAGCAGGCCAACCCGCTCAACCGCTGGCTAAGCCAGGGCTATGTGCCGCTGCTCAGGGCCGTGCTGGCCCGTCCGAAAACCACCCTGGCCATCGCCGCCGTGGTGACGGTGGCGGGCTTCTGGCCGCTCAAGTACCTGGGCTCCGAGTTCATTCCGCCGCTCGATGAGGGGGACATCATGTATATGCCCACCACCGCGGCCAATATCTCGGTGGGCAAGGCGCGGGAGATTTTGCAGCAGACCGACAAGCTCATTCGCACCGTGCCCGAGGTGCAGAACGTGTTCGGCAAGGCGGGGCGCGCCGACTCGGCCACCGACCCCGCCGATCTGGTGATGATGGAGACCAGCATCCAGCTCAAGCCCCGCGATCAGTGGCGCCCCGGCATGACCCCGGAGAAGCTCAAAGAGGAGCTCGACTCCCTCATCCGCTTCCCCGGCCTCACCAACGCCTGGGTGCCCCCCATCAAGACCCGCATCGACATGCTGGCCACCGGCATCAAGACCCCGGTCGGCATCAAGATAGCGGGGCCGGATCTCAAGGTGATCCAGCAGCTCGGCCAGCAGCTGGAACAGATCGTCGGCAAGGTGGAGGGCGCCTCATCGGTCTACGCCGAGCGGGTGGCCGGTGGCCGCTACGTCAAGGTGGATATCGACCGGCTCAAAGCGGCCCGTTACGGCCTCAACATCGCCGACGTGCAGGCGGTGCTCGCCACCGCGGTGGGCGGCATGGAGGTGGGCCAGACCATCGAGGGGCGCGAGCGCTACCCCATCAACCTGCGCTATCCCCAGAGCTATCGCGACTCGGTGGCCAGCCTCGAGCTGCTGCCGGTGGTCACCCCGAGCGGGGCGCGCATCGCGCTGGCGGACGTGGCCCGGGTCTACATCAGCGACGAGGCCCCCATGCTGCGCAGTGAAAACGCGCGCCTCAACGGCTGGGTCTACGTCGATATTCGCGGCCGCGATATCGGCTCCTTCGTCGATGAGGCCAAGGCCGAGGTGAGCAAGCAGCTGGTGCTGCCAGCAGGCTACGCCCTCACCTGGTCTGGCCAATACGAGTACATGGAGCGGGCCAAGGCGCGCCTCGCCTACGTGGTGCCGCTCACGGTCGCCATTATCGTGCTGCTGCTCTATCTGGCGTTTCGCCGCGTTCAGGAGGTGCTGCTCATTCTCACCACCTTGCCGCTGGCGGTGGTGGGCGGGATCTGGACCCTCTGGCTGCTCGACTTCAACCTCTCGGTGGCGGTCGGGGTGGGCTTTATCGCCCTGGCGGGGGTAGCGGTAGAGACCGGCGTCTTGATGCTGGTCTACCTCAACCACGCCTGGGATGACCTGGTGGCCAGCGGCAAGCCGGACAAGGCGGGTCTGCACCGGGCGGTGATCCAGGGCGCCGCCCTGCGCCTGCGCCCCAAGATGATGACGGTGGTCACCATCATCGCCGGCCTCTTGCCCATCATGTGGAGCCACGGCACCGGCTCCGAGGTGATGCAGCGCATCGCCGCCCCCATGATCGGCGGCATGGTGAGCGCGCTGGTGCTGACCCTCTTGGTGCTGCCCGCCGCCTACTACCTGTGGCGCAGTCGCAGCCTTGGCAAGAGCGCGAACCCGCAATCCGAATAACCCGATTTCACGATCCATATTGACTGAACGATGAGGAAACCATCATGAACTACAAAACGCTGACCCTGACCCTGCTGCTTGGCCTTGCCACCCAGACCAACCTGCAAGCCGAAGAGATGATGCACCATGAAGGGCACGATATGAGCCAGACGGGTGAGATGAGCGAACAGGCCGCAATGGTGATGACCAAGGGGGTCATTACCCGCCTCGATGAGGGGAGCGGCAAAGTCGGCATCAAGCACGAGGCGATCGAGAATCTCAAGATGCCCGCCATGACCATGGTCTTTCGAGTGGCAGATCCGGCCCAGCTCAAGGGGCTCAAGGTGGGGGATGCCATCCACTTTCATGCCGAAAGCCAGAGCGGCAAGCTCACAGTGACAGCCATCCAGCCGCAATAAACGGCTCTGGCTCGCCGAAGAGGTCACGATAGACAGTGACAACGCAAGAGGGAGGCATCAGCCTCCCTCTTCTTTTGATCAACCTGTTCGTTGGGTCAACCTCTGGTGCGCATGGCACTCAGCTGCGGGTTGCCAGCAACTGCTCCACATCCTCGATCACCTTGAGGGCCGCCTGCGGGCCGCCGCTGGAGGTCCAGAGCGACCCGTCCACGGCGCCAAAGCGCTTGGCCTTGATCACCGGCAACTGCTGGAACGCCGGGGTCTGCTCCGCCTGACGCATGGCATCCACCGCATCACCGGTGGCGCTCAGGGTACCGACCACCAGCCAGTCGGCATCCAGCAGGTTGAGGGACTCCAGACTGAGCGCCGGTGAGTGGGGTGCGCCAGTACCCTGCTGCTTGCTTGGGCGTACCAGCCCCATCGACTCCACTACGCTGCTGGCAAAGGTGCCCTGATACATAAAGCTCGGCCCCTTGGGGTTCCAGCGCACTATGCTGATGCTCTCCCCCTGATGCTTGGCCAGCTTGCTGCGGGCCTGAGTCAACCGCTCGGCATACTGCAGCAAGAAAGTATCCCCTTGCTGGTCGCGGTTAAGGGTGTGGGCGGTGCGGCGGAAGCTATCCTGCCACGGCTCACCCCACTTGCTGGTCACCACGGTCGGCGCGATCTCCCCCAGCAAGGTCAGCAGCTCGGGACGGGTCTGGCCGGTCAGGATAAGGTCGGGCTCCAGCGCAATCAGCGACTCCAGATTGGGGCTGTCGAGATCGCCGATCACCTGGATCCCCATGCCCGCCTTGTTCAGCAAATAGCGGGGCAAGGTGGGTTGACCACGGCCATTGACGGCGCCGATGGGGGTCAGCCCCAGGGTCAGGGTGCTGTCGAGTTCGAGCTCGCTCAGCACCACCACCCGCGTTGGCTGGACTGGCACCTGCACCTTCTGGCCAAACGCATCGGTCACTTCACGCATCTCCTGCGCCTGAACCAGCGGCGCGGCCAGCATCAGGATGGCTGCTGCCAGGGCGGCAAAACGCTTCATCATCTCACTCCTTCTCGTTGCACGGCCCGGATAATCGGCCGCGTGGATACACTCGGTGGGCCCACAGAGCAGGCCCATATGACTCAACTCGCCGAACGCAGGGCGCGGCCATGTTCGTGACGACGGGGCACGATAATGGGCGCCCCGTCGCCGGGGGCATGCAGAATGTCGACACTGGTCTGGTAGAGCTGGTCGATCAGGGATTTGGTCACCACCTCCCGGGCCGGGCCCATGGCGGCAATGGTCCCCTCGCCGATGGCGATCAGCTCGTCACAGTAGCGGGCCGCCATCGCCAGATCGTGGATCACCAGCAGCACGGTTTTGCCCTCGGCGGTGATGCGATGGATCGCCTCCATCACCTCGGTCTGGTGACCGATATCGAGGGCACTGGTGGGCTCGTCGAGCAGCACCATGTCGCTGTCCTGCGCCAGGATCATCGCCAGCCAGGCCCGCTGTGCCTGCCCGCCGGAGAGGGACGCGGCGCTCTGCTGCCAGATGCTTTCAAGCTGCATCCGCTCGCAGGCAATACGCACCATGCGGGCATCTTCCTCACCCCACTGATTGAACCAGCCCTGATGAGGGTGGCGGCCATACTGCACCAGCTGCTCCACCAGAATGCCGGCAGGCAGGGTCGGCCGCTGGGGCAGATAGGCGAGCTCCCGCGCCAGCCCCTTCATGGGGTAGCTGGCAAGCGGCTTGCCTTTGAGCAGGATCTCGCCGCGTTGGGCTTTCATCTGGCCGGATAGCAGCTTGAGCAGGGTCGATTTGCCGCAGCCGTTGGGGCCGACGATCCCCACCAGCTTGCCCCTCGGCACGCTGAAGGAGATGTCCCGCAGGATGGGGGTCTGCTGATAGGCGAAGTGGAGGCGATTTACGGTGAGCGTCATCAGTCAGCCCTCTGGCGATCGTTAACAAGAAGAAACAGCAGCAACAGGCCGCCGAGAATGCGGGTCATGATGCCGGTCGCCACCTCGTGGGGGCTGGCCAGCACCCGGACCAGGGTATCGCTGGCAAGCAGCAGCAGGGCGCCGCTGAGTGCCGCCAGCCAGAGCGGCACCACCCGGTCTTTCACCAGCCAGGAGGCAAGAATGGGGGCCGCCATGGCGATAAAGACCACGGGGCCGCCGATGGCGGTGCCGAGCGCCGCCACCAGAATGGCCTGCGCCAGAATGCCCAGTTGCACCCGATCGCCGTTGACGCCAAGCCCTCTGGCCATCTCGGGGCCAAAGCGCAGCACCGCCAGCGAGCGGGAGAGATAGACGATCCACGGGCAGAGCAGCAGCAACAGGATGGCGATGGGGGTGATGGTGCTGTAACCCACGGCGATAAAGCTGCCCATATTCCACAGATAGAGGGAGCTCAGGTGCAGCAGGGCCTGGGTGGACATCACAAACTGGCCGAGCGCCTCGAACAGCTCGGAGAGGCCGATACCGATCACCACGAACAGATAGCCCTGCTCACCCGGTTTGCGGCAGAGGGCATAGAGCACCAGCGCCGCGAAGATGGCGCCGATAGGTGCCGCCCACCAGGGCCAGCTGCCCACGGTCAGGTAGAGGGAGAAGACGATGATGGCCAGAGAGGCGCCGTTGTTGACCCCCACCATGTCGGGTGTGGCCAGCCGATTGCGAACCAGAGTTTGCACCAGACAGCCGGAGAGCCCCATGGCCGCCCCCGCCACCACCACCCCAAGGATGCGCGGCAGCCGGATCTTGAACAGGGTGAGCTGCTCAAGCCGCGTCCCCTCCCCCAGCAGAGTGTTGACCACCCCGGCAAAGCCGAGCTTGCCGCCGCCAACGCTCAGGGCCAGCAGAGCCAGCGCCAGCAGCGCCACGGCCAGCAGTGCCAGCCAGCGCCAGCTTGGCAGATGGATCAGCAAAGAGCGGTTGCCGGCCCGCAGGCAGAGCATATCGGTAGGTGTACGCATCAGCCCCTCACTTGACGGTCAGCAGGGTACGAAAGCCCCCGCGATGAACGATGGCGATCAGCACTGGTGCGCCGATCAGGGCCAGAATGACGCCGTTGGGCAGCTCGAACGGCTGGATCAGCCAGCGCGCCAGAATGTCGGCCAACAGCAGAAACAGCATGCCGAACAGGGCGGAGAAACAGACCTGCACCGACAGCTTCACCGGCTCCACCAGTCGGCCACAGTAGGCGGCCAGAAAGCCGACAAAGCCGATGGGGCCGGCGATGGCGATGGCACTGGCGGTAAACAGGGTGGCGGCCAGCAGCACGCCAATTCGCACCCGGTTGGGGCGGATCCCCAGCGCCTGGGCCTGACTGTCCCCCATCTGCATCAGGGTCAGCTGGCGACAGAGCAGCAAGGTGATGACAAACGCCGCCAGCACGAAGGGCAGCACGGCGATGATGGCATCGAGATTGGCCGCCGACAGGGAGCCGAGGTTCCAGAAGCGGTACTGCTCCAGCACCATCTTGTTGGAGAGCAGCAGAAAGCTGGAGAGACCGCCGAAGGTGGCGGAGAGCGCCACCCCGACCAGAATCAGCTTGAGGGGGTTGGAGCGGCCAATCATCATGCCGAGCCCCAGCACAATCACGTTGCCGAGCAGCGCGCCGAGTCCGGCCCAGAGCAGATAGCCGTAGGCGGACTCCACCCCGAACCAGGTGAGCCCCACCACCAGCGCAAAGACGGCCCCGGCGTTGACCCCGAGCAGGCCGGGTTCCGCCAACGGGTTGCGGGTCGCGCTCTGCAACAAGGAGGCAGCCAGAGATAAAGAGGCGCCGACCACCATGGCGCAGAGGGTGCGCGGCAGTCGCAAGGTATTGAGCACCATGGCGAGCTTCTCGTCGCCAGCCCAGCGGGCATCCCCCATCAGGTAGCCGAGTACCTCGCGGGCACCATAGACGCCCGCACCGGTGGCGAGCGAAAGAGAAAGCAGTATGAACAGGAGGAACAATCCCAGCCAGAACAGCGAGGTCTGGTCTCTAAACACCCTTTAACTCCTTATGATTGCAATGCCATGTGGTTGAAATAAAAGCCGTCACCCGGGGTGATGCCGTGGCAACAACGGAAGCCCGCCAGTGCGGGCTCCCGCTCAGCCATTACAGCTTGTAGGCCACACCGGCATAGACAGTGCGCCCGTCGAGGATCTGATCGGCCTCGGTGGCAACCCAGTCACGCTTGGTATTGGTCAGGTTGTTGAGTCCGAACTTCAGATCCAGTGCCCGGGTGGCGTTCCAGACTGCCCCGACATCCAGGGTGTGGAATCCGGCGGTGGTCTCATAGGTGGTGCCGCTCATGCGCGGAACCGGGAGGATCTGGCTGCCGGTGTAGTTCCAGCCGAGCTGGGTACTCAGGCTCTCGATGACCTGCCACTCCAGCTTGGCGTTGGCGGTATGCTCCGGCGTCCGATAGAGATCCTTGCCGCTGGTCTTGTCCTCCCCGTCGATCAGGGTGACGTTGCTGGAGAGGGTCAGGTTATCGGTGAGATCAAACCAGCCGCTCAGCTCCACCCCCTTGATGCGGGCCTTGCTGACGTTCTGATAGGTCATCACCGCCGGACGCCAGGTGGAGGTCCATGCCTCGCTCTGGATCTTGTCCTTGATATCGTTGTGGAAGGCGGTAACCCCGGCGCCCCAGAACGAACCATCGTAGGCGGTGCCCAGCTCGTAGCTGACGGCGGTTTCCGGCTTCAGATCCGGGTTGCCCACCACGGCGCAGCGACCGCGACAGGCGGCTACCGCATAGTCCGGGTTGGACTGGGCAATGGTCGGCGCCTTGAACGCCTTGCCAATGCCGCCCTTGACCACCCAGTTGTCAGTCAGGCTGTAGAGGGCATAACCACGGGGGCTGAACTCGGTGCCATAGGTCTCGTGGTGATCGACCCGGCCACTCAGGGTCAACGCCAGATCGCCAAAGCCAAACTCATCCTGCAGATAGAGCGCGCTCTGGTTGACGCTGACATCGCCCCCCTTGAGGTTGACGTTATGCTTGAGTTCGGTGATGCGGTACTCGGCACCGCTGGTCAGCAGGTGGCTGCCCAGATTGCCGCTCAGCTGGCCATCGAAGGTGTGGTTGGTCTGGCTCACATCGCCGCTGGTCTTGCTCAGCGCCGTCATCAGTTCGGAGTCATCAAACAGGTCAACCTGCTCGAAGGCATAGCCGACCCGGCTGTCGAACTGATCCCAACGGCCGACGTGGGTGGCATTGAGCCCCAGTCGCTCCATCTGCTGGATATTGCGCGGCGTCTGGCCGTAGTTGTTCCAGTGGGCCTCCCGATCGTCTTTGGCGTAGTTCATCCCCACATCCAGATCCTGACGATCATCGATCAGCCATTTGACGTTGGAGAGGATCCCCAGCTTTTCACGCTGCTCGATGGCATCGGCCTTGGGGTTGATGCTCTGCTCGCTCTGCCAGGCATCTCTGTGGTTCCCTTCCACCACCAGGTTGGCCAGCAGTTTGTTGTCGATCAGCGCCCCGCCCACATAGGCGCTCGCCTTGTTGATATCCCCGCCGTGACCGTCGGTGGGGTCGCTGAAGGTATAGGTGGCCGCCGCTTCGGTCTTCTCCCCGGGTTGGCGCAAGATGACGTTGACCACCCCACCCAGCGCATCTGCACCGTAGAGGGAGGAGATGGGGCCGCGGATCACTTCGATACGCTCGATGGCCGCCATGGGGATGGCGGAGAGATCGAAATCATTGCCATAACCGGAGGTAAGGGCGTCGCGGGAGCTGATACGCCGGCCATTGACCAGCAACAGGGTGTAATCCCCCTCCAGCCCGCGCAACTTGATCTCGCTGCGGCCGTAGCTGGTAGCAGGGCTGATATTGACCCCCGGCAACTGTTTCAGAGCGCCGGTCAGATCATTGACATTGAGCTTGTCGAGCTCGGCCCGGGTCACCACAGAGACGCTGGCCGGGGCGGTCAGCTCGCTGTGCCGGGTTTTACTCGCCGTCACCACCATAGTTTCATGAGCGGCGGAAGGCGCAGTCCCCTGGGCCAGAACTGGCAGGGCAAAAAGGGACAACACCAGCGGATGCACTGCAAATCGTCGGGATGATGTACGCATCATCAACACTCCACATAAAACAACCAAGGCCAACACCACCGACATCCCTGTCTGACCTCGCCAGACCCGGTGCAAAGTGATGGAGTTCATTGGCATGAACAGTCGTCCATGCCCCATCACCCCGAACATCAGTGCATTACGGCAGGACCTGCGTTGTGCTATGCCACTCGCAGCCATCAATAACAAAAACGCCGTGCCGACTGACATCGGGACGGCGCAATACTAAATGCAAATCATTTTTATTTGCAAGGGTGAATCAGGTATTCTTTCGCATCCGCTTAATTATCCATCACATCGTGACGGGTCTGGTGATAGGCCTCTTCACTCTTGCCCCGGCGCCAGTACGGCACGGCGTAGAGCGACTGGCGATCCACCTCGAGCACAGACCGAAAATGGCGGCGCAGCGGCAGCACCAGCGCCTCTTCCCCACCCAGCCAGAAGAAGCCACCATCGCGCACCAGCGGCAGAGCAATCACATGCTCCAGCAGGCCGCTGGACTCGGGCTCGCCGACAAACCAGTGACAGCGCACCCCGACCGGCAGCGTCAACGGCTGAGCATCGGCCTGATCCGGCACCAGAATCGCAATTTCCCCTCTGGCATCGGCAGGCATCACCTCACACATCGCCATGATGGCGGGCAAGGCGGTGAGATCCCCCACCAGGCAGTAGTGATCGGCCGGTTGCAGCATGGGGTTGGGGCCACCCGGCCCGGAGAGGATCACCTTCTCTCCCGGCTTGGCATGGGTAGCAAAGGCGCTGGCGGGCCCGCCGTCACCGTGCAGCACGAAGTCGATATCAATTTCCTGCTCATCACGGCGAAACGCGCGGATGGTGTAGGTGCGGATCACCGGCTTGTCTGCAGGATTGCTCCAGCGCGGGCCGCTCGGGGTCATGGCAGGCAGCACCGGCTCTACCTGATGGGGCTGGGCCAGCATCACCTTGATATGGGCCCCACCGCAGGTAAAGGGATAGTCAGCCAGTTCGCTGCCACCAAAGGTGATGCGACGCAAATGGGGGGTGATCTGGGTAATGGCTTTGACAGTCAGCAGACGGGGACGATTGGGAGGCAGAGATGGGGACACGATGGGGCTCCTCGTTGAGTGTGTCGCCCATGCTACACGCAAATAGGAATTACTATCAAATAAGATTATTTCTCGTCTAATAGCTACAAGCTGGATTCAAACATCCCCAACCACTGGCGTACACACCCCAATCCAGAAATAGGCTTTATGCACGCTAGCTCCATGATTGGGCAAAGAAAGCAGCCGGACAACGCCATAGTTACAAAGGGTTCCATTTGCTTATTTCGACCATAGTTTTTCGAGATCAAATTTTATTTCCCAATAAGTTTCCTATCCTTAGTGAAGCAGTTAATGTAAGCACAGGATGCCAAACAGGATTGTATGATGGATGACCAAATCCTGATTATTGATGATGATGATCTCGCCCTTCCCGACACGCAACAAGCGGGCTGGAAGGTGATGATTGTTGACGATGAGCCCGAAGTGCATCGCATCACCAAAATCACCTTGAACAAATTCGAGTTTGACAATCGCCCCATTGACTTTCTGCATGCCTATTCCGCTGCAGAGGCAAAGAAGCTGCTGGCCATCACCCCTGATGTCGCGCTGCTGCTGCTGGACGTGGTGATGGAGGTCGACCACGCGGGCCTCGATGTCGTCAAATATGTCCGTGAAGAGCTGCAAAACAAGATGGTGCGCATCGTGCTGCGTACCGGCCAACCCGGCCAGGCGCCGGAAGATGACGTGGTCACCAACTACGACATCAACGACTACAAGGATAAAACCGAGCTCACCTCCCAGAAGCTGCGCACCCTGCTGCGGGCCAGCCTGCGCTCCTATCGGGATATCCGCACCCTGGAGAGCAACCGTCAGGGGCTGGAAAAAGTCATCGAAGCCTCCAAGGGGATCTTTGAGAAGCGGGCCCTGCGCCAGTTTGTCGAAGGGGCCCAGGAGCAGCTCAGTGCCCTGCTCCATCTGGGGGAGACCCAGATCTACGACGTCAGGCAATACGCCTACGAGGTGAAGGATCAACTGCTGGAGCCATTGCTACCCGGTCACCCTGCCATTCGTCTCACCGAGGCGCCGGAGATCTTGCGCCAGGCCATGGGCAAACGCAGCAATGTGTACGGCACCAATCAGATGGTGCTCTACTGCCAGAACCAGCGCCACCATCTGCTGTTCCATATCGAGACCACTCGTCAACTCAGTCAGATCGATACCAGTCTGCTGACCCTGTTTACCGAAAACATCATAGTGGCGCTGGAGAATATCCGGCTCAATGAGGTGATCGCCGACAACCAGCGGGAGATCATCTATCGCATCGGCGAACTGGTCGAAACCCGTTCAAAAGAGTCAGGGCTGCACGTCAAACGGGTCGCGCTCTATACCGAACAATTCTGCCACCTGATGGGCATGAGCGAAGAGCAGAGCGAGCTGGTGAAACGTGCCTCGCCGCTCCATGACATTGGCAAGGTGGGAATTCCCGATGCCATCTTGCACAAGCCGGGCAAGCTGACACCGGAGGAGTGGGAGATCATGAAAACCCACGCCCAGCTCGGGCAGGATATGCTCTCCGGCAGCGATCTGGCGCTGTTTCAGATTGGTGCCACCATCGCTGGCAATCACCATGAGAAGTGGAATGGCAGTGGCTATCCCCGCGGTTTGAAGGGGGCCGATATTCCGCTGGAGGGGCGGATTGTGGCGCTGGCTGACGTGTTCGATGCCCTGGGTTCGGATCGCTGCTACAAGAAGGCGTGGCCGCTGGACAAGGTGCTGGCCCTGATTGAAGAGGAGAAGGGGCAGCATTTCGACCCCCAGCTGGTCGAGCTGATGATGGCCAATCTGGACAAGTTCCTCGAGATCCGCGAGCAGAACAAGGATGTCTATATCGGCGAACACTGATAGCCAGCTTGTTCTGTTTATGAACTAAAAAAACCGCCCTGCTTATCAGGGCGGTTTTTTATCTCTGGCATCACGCCACTTCAGAGCGAGAAGTACGAGGGTTACTGCTCTGGCAGATTGAGATCCAGCTTGGCAGCAGGTTGTCCGGCTTGCTGATTCTCGGCCTGCGCAGCGGCCAGAGCACGCTTCAGGGCACGCCGTTTTTGTATCACCACAAACCCGACCCCACCCAATACCGCCAGCAGCACACCACCACCCGCCAATGCCCAGATCAGCCAGCCCATTTCCTCCTCTGCCGGAGCTTCATGGGTCGCCTCGGCACTGGAGGCCGGTGCGGCGGCCGACACCACCTCTACAGGAGGCGGCGGTGGCGGGAAGACATTGAAGGTTTTCACCGGCAACTCGATTTTCAGCTCACGGCCGAGGCGAGTGGTGCCATAGAGGGTTGCTTTCACCTCATGCTGACCGACCTCCTTGATGATGGAGAGATCGATATCAAGCTTGGGCTCACTGGCGGTCTCGCTGAACTCGTAGAGGCCGCCCACATTGCTGGTCACACTCCCCTTGACCACCACGGAAGCGGGATCCAGCTCATCACGGTCGATTAGCAGTGAGAGCTTGGCACCCAGCTCATCCGAAGGCGGCGACAAGTTATAGCTGAACGGATAGGGGTAAAGCAGCACATCCTGATAACGGGCACGGACAAACACCTGATTGCCCGTGCTGAACATGGCGCGGTACTTGCCACCGGGAATATCCTGCAGCGTCACTTCCGCCGTCATGATGCCATCGCCTGGCACCTCATCTAGCCCCTTGCCATCATCGCGATAGTGGCCAAGTACTTGATCCAGCACGACCTCTTTCTTATCGGCATCGCTGAACGATTGCAGCTTGACGGTCATGCCAAGGTCAGAGAGATAGTATTTATCTTTCGGCGGCTGACCATTGATCAGCAACCACGCCTTGAGCTTGACCACCTCCCCCTGATAGAGCTGCATCGGCAGGGCGGCGATATCGAGCCGGATATCGGAGAGAATGCGCACCCGGTTGTCGGGATCCACCTCGCCAATCGCCTGCCAGGGGCCCGGCATGGGATTGCGCAGGGTAATGAGATCATGCTCCGGCAGCGCCAGCCAACCCACATCGGCAGGTTTGACCTTGCCCACGTAAAGCTTGCTGCCATCGGGGCGAACCAGGATCACGGACGGGGTGCCCGGCTTGCGCTTGATGATGAAGGTGATCTCCTTCACCCCGTAATCGATGCGAAAGCGGTTATCCAGCAGCGGGATATCGGAGGGAGCAAACACCTCGGTCGCCGACGCGCCCAGCGAGAGCAACAACAGCAGACCGGCACACCACTTGCTCATTGCCGCCACAGACAACTTCCTCCCTTCTTCTGCACCAGATCCAGCCTCGCCTCGTGCAGGGCCTCTACCTCGGCGCTGGCGCGCACCACCTTGAGGGCGGGCCGATTGCTCTCCAGCCGGCGAATGCTGGTGTCCTGATTGCTTTCGTTTTCGTTGCTTTCACTGGCCAGATTGAGTTTGGTCTGGCCGCCGGTCATCAGCAGGTAGACGTCCGCCAGGATCTCCGCATCGAGCAGAGCCCCGTGCAGGGTACGGTGGGAGTTGTCGATACCGTAACGATCGCACAGCACATCCAGGTTGTTGCGCTTGCCGGGGAAGAGATCCCGCGCCATCGCCAGGGTATCTGTGATGGTGCAGATATCCGCCGTCTTGAAGTTGAGTCCGAGCTTGCTGAACTCGTAGTCCATGAAGCTCACGTCAAACGGCGCGTTGTGGGCGATCAGTTCGGCACCGCGGATGAATTCGATGAACTCGTCGGCGATCTGGCTGAACGATGGCTTGTCGCGCAGGAACTCGTCGGTGATACCGTGCACCTGGATCGCTTCCGGGTCGACCAGACGATCAGGCTTGATATAGACGTGATAGTGGTTACCGGTCAGCTTGCGGTTGATCACCTCCACACAGCCGATTTCGATAATGCGGTGACCCAGATAGACAGGGCCGCCTGCCGTATTCATACCTGTGGTTTCAGTATCCAGAATGATCTGGCGATTCAGTTGGGGTGTGTTCATGATCCAATCTATGTCAAACTTCGGCTTTACTTACTCGCTAGTTTACCCCAAGCCTCATGTTAAAACAGATTGATTGCTCATGTTAAAACAGATTGATGTCTATACCGACGGCTCCTGCCTCGGCAATCCGGGCCCGGGTGGTTACGGAGCCGTGATGGTCTACGGCACCCACCGCAAAGAGATTTCCGCCGGATTCAAGTTGACCACCAATAACCGGATGGAGCTGATGGCCGCCATCATGGGGCTGCGCACCCTCAACGAACCGTGCAAGGTGCGCCTCACTACCGACAGCCAGTATGTCCGTCAGGGGATCACCCAGTGGATCATCGGCTGGAAGAAGAAAGGGTGGATGACCGCCAACCGTCAGCCGGTCAAGAACGTCGATCTCTGGAAGGAGCTGGATGCGGAAGTGGGTCGCCACCAGATTGAGTGGCTCTGGGTGAAGGGTCACTCCGGCCACCCGGAGAACGAACGGTGCGACGAGCTGGCCAGAGAGGCCGCCTGCGGCAAGGATCTGGCCGAGGATACCGGCTACCAGCCCTGACGGGCCATTCCCGGTGTGGCGAGGGATTTGGGCAGTTGCCAGCGCCGCCGCACCGGGATCAGTGGAAAGCGCCGTTTACGGGCCGCAATCACATAGACCGACGCAAACACCCTGCAGTAATCCCGCCCGATGCTTTCCTGCCACCAGCTGTGCCAGCTCTGTTTCCCCATAAACGAGTAGCCAAAGCGCTCGTCGAACATCACTTCGCATCCCAGCAGATGCAGCCAGTCCGTCACCCGCCCCGGGGTAAACATCCGTGCCGACCAGGGCATTCTGCGCCGCAAGAACGGCACACAGTGACCGATCCCGACCAGACTCATGGGGTTATAGCCACTGATGATCAGCCAGCCATCGTCGGTCAGCACCCTTTCGGCTTCGCGCAACACCTGATGAGGATCGGCAGAGAAATCGAGGCAGTGGGCCAGCAGGCAGGCATCGACGCTGCCGGTCCGCACCGGCAGATCGAGGGGATCGCCATACATGTCGAGCAACCGTCCACCGGGGGCAACCCCGATCTGGTGGCGGATGGAGGAACGTTTGCAGGAGAGTTCGGCGCTCAGGGCGCCAATTTTCAGCAGATGATAGCCAAACAGATTGGGGCACCAGTTGTCGAGCCGCTCCTGGATCTCGGCCGCCACCCAGTCCCCCATAGGCAATGCAGACCAGCTGGTCGGGATCTCGATTTGTTGTTCGGTACGTGCCACCTGCATAATAGGGCTCAACTCGGGGTTTCGAACGCCATCCTGTTATATAAGATACCCTCCCTAAAGAGAAGCAGACTCATGTATCCAGTGATCACAGTTCCAGCCTTTAATGACAACTACATCTGGTTGATCCGCCACGAAAATCACTGTCTGGTGGTCGATCCGGGCGATGCCGCCCCCGTGCTGGAGCGGCTCGAGGCATTGGGGCTGGTGCTCGACGCCATCCTGCTGACCCATCACCATCACGACCATGTCGGGGGCGTCACCGACCTGCTTGCCCACTTCCCCCACGCCCGGCTCTATGGCCCCAAACTTGACCCGATGCCGGATCACCACGGTCAGTGGCTGGAAGATGGCGATCAGATCAACTGGCACGGCCTCGCCCTCGAGGTGATCCATGTGCCCGGGCACACTCGCGGCCACATCGCCTACCACGGCAACGGCATGCTGTTTTGTGGCGATACCCTCTTCTCGGCCGGTTGTGGCCGCCTGTTTGAAGGGACGCCGGAGCAGATGTACCACTCGCTGCAACGACTCGCCGCCCTGCCCGATGAGACCCTCATTTATTGTGCCCACGAGTACACCCTCTCCAACCTGCGTTTTGCCTATGCGGTCGAGCCGGACAACCCGGCGATCCGCCGCCAGATCGGGCTGATCAGCAAACTGCGGCAACAAGGGCTGCCAAGCCTGCCAACCCGGTTGGGGGATGAACGCACTTTCAACATTTTTCTGCGCTGCGAACAGGATTCAGTGAAATTTTCTGCTGAAAATCACGGGCTAAAATGCGTGGAAAATCCGGTAGATACCTTCACCATCCTGCGTCAGTGGAAGGACGTTTTTTGAACAAACCTTGATCAGGGGGCCATTGCCCCTTATGATGCGGGCTGTTTTTCCTAAAAATGACCGGAACGAGATGAAGGTACGAACGGCCTTATTGGCAGCGCTGTTGCTCAGCGGCTGCCAAAACCTGAGCCATCAGGATGACCGGGCGCTAACGGCAATCGAGCCGATCAAGTCCCCCCAGGTCAAGAAAAAAGCGCATAAAAAACACTCTTCCCATTTCCTGTTTGGCGATGAACAGCTGGACGAAATGGAAGATACGGACAATCTGTGGGTGCGTATCAGCGATGATATGCAACTGGAAACTCCGGACAATCCGCGCATCCGCCAGCAACGTGAGTGGCTGTTGCGCAATGATAAGCATCTGGCGACCATTGCCAGCCGGGCTGAACCCTACCTCTATCTGATGGTAGAGGAGATAGAACGGCGTGAGCTGCCAATGGAGCTTATTACTGTCCCGATGATCGAGAGCATGTTTGATCCTCATGCCCGATCCCGCAGCAATGCGGTTGGGCTCTGGCAGTTTGTCCCCGCCACAGGCAAGAACTTCGGTCTGCGCCACGACAACTGGTATGACGGACGGCGCGATGTGCTGGCCTCCACCAATGCGGCGCTCGACTATCTGGAGTACCTGAACCGCTTCTTTGACGGTGACTGGCTGCAAACGCTGGCCGCCTACAATGCCGGTGAAGGTCGGGTGCGCAACGCTATCCAGCGCAACCAGCGTGCCGGCAAACCGACTGACTACTGGTCGCTCGATCTGCCCCGCGAAACCCGGATGTATGTGCCCAAGATCCTCGCCATGGCGGACATGATCAGCAATGCGGACAAATACAATGTCACGCTGCCGGTGCTCGCCAACGAGCCCAAGCTGCGGGTGGTAGAGACCGGCAGCCAGCTCGATCTGAACGTGGCCGCCCAACTGGCGGGACTGCGCACATCAGAGCTCAAGGAGGTCAATCCGGCCCTGAGCCGTGGTGTGATGTCACCTCGTGGCCCTTACCGCCTGCTGGTACCTATCGAGTATGCCGATACCCTGGAGCTGGCACTGACCGATCTGCCCAAGCGCGAACGTATTCGTACCCGCTCCTATCAGGTCACCAGTGGCGATACCCTGTCGCGCATCGCCCAGAATCACGGCGTCAGCGTGAGCGAGCTGAAGCTGGCCAACAATCTGCGCAGCAACAACCTGCGTCGCGGTCAGCAACTGGTGATCCCGACCCACGGTCAGGTCAGCAGCAAGGCCAGCTCCGCCAGCAAACCGCAACAGCTGGCAAGCCGTGGCAGCAGCCAGAAGGCCAAAGTCAGTTACAAGGTGCGCTCGGGTGACAACCTGTGGAGCATCAGCCAGGCACACGGCGTCTCCCACGAAGAGCTCGCCAAGTGGAATGGTCTGAATGCCAAGTCGGCGCTCAAGCCAGGCATGAAGCTGGTGGTCTATCCCAAGCAAGGGAAGAAGAGCGACAAATCGATGGTGTATCAGGTTCGCCGTGGCGACTCCATCTCCTCCATCGCAGCTCGCTTCCAGGTGGCCATCAACGATGTGATGCGCTGGAACCAGCTGGATAAAGGGGATTACCTCAAGCCCGGTCAGGAGCTGACCCTGTTTGTGAAGAACAACAGCTAAGCCTCACCGCTTGAACCCGATAAAAAACGGGGCCAGTCATCTGACTGGCCCCGTTTTTTATTACTGCGGCTAACCGCTGCTGTGTCTGAGCCACCGACTAAAACAATGGCTTGGCGCCGCCTGCGGATGCATCACCGCTCTGCAGGCAAAACTATCACCGCTATTCCCAGAGCCTTGTCGGCACCACCATCAGCACGGTGCGCTGACCGATCGCCACATTGGCATTGGGGAAGACCACCGCCTCACGCGGCTTCTCGACTGTGTAACGCAGCTCACCATCCTCGGCCAGCACGAACCCTTGGGGGAATTCGGTGAAGTTGTCCACATCGCTGGCGAACAGGAAGCGAAAGTCCGCCGATTTTTTGGTGATCACCCGATCGATGGCAAACAGGGTGAAATCATCCGCCCGCCACGGCTCCAGCGCCACCTCATCCTGAGTGACCAGCTCCTGCAGCGCTTGGCGGGTTTCGATAAAGCGGGTCATGTCGTTCTCGCCAAACGGGCGCACCTTGCCCAACTCCACCGTAAAGGCGTGGGCACCATGCTGGCGGGAGCTGTAGTAGCTGAAGGTCGTGGTCGGGCTGGCGGAGAGCAGAATGGTGCGCACCCCGCAGGCGCCGAGGAACTGCACCTGCTCGCGGCAGTGAGGCCGCTCGTGGGGGAAGGGGTAGACGGCAAACTTCTCGTGGCGCGAACCGCGAATGGCGGTGTGCAGGTCGTAGTGGTAGCGGGGACGAGCCGGATCGGCAAAGAAGCGGCTCACATACTGCTCGAGGCGCATGGCGCGGATCCGCTCCCGATTGCACAGCCCCTCCCCCTTGCTGTGGGCACCGGAGAAGAGCCGGTTCATGTTCTCCTCTACCTCCCGCAGCCCCAGATTCATCGCCGCCGGATTGCCAAACAGGAACAGCACCCGATGGCGGGCACTCAGCTCGCCAGCGAGCAGACGGCTCAGCAGCTGGTTGCAGATCTCGATGGGTGCGGTCTCGTTGCCATGAATGCCGCAGGAGAGGACGATATCCTTGTATCCCCCGGGCTGATCGCCAGCTCCCCTAGCAGGCTCCAGGCAGAGCACGCCGGTATCCCAGACGCTGACCCGCGCACCATCGGGCAGGGCAAATTCAAAGGGCTCAAGCTGCCACTCATGGCTGCGGGTCAAGGCCAAAAAATCGTGCTGGGGAATCATCCGTCTCACCCTCTTGCGCTGGAACACTATGGCCGGATTATACGCAAGGCATCGCGGCTTAAAATCGTTTTTTAAACAAATTCAAACATTAACAACACAATTGTGATAACAATCGAGCGACGACAGCGAGGCGCTATAGCAATGTGAAATAAAGAGGAGAGGAAAGAGGATCAACGCACAACAGGGGGAAAACGGGGGGAGATAAAACAGACAATGACAGACATGGCGGCCGGGCGCCACAGGGGCAGAACAGCAAACGACTCAGCAGAAAAACAAGGCATCCATGCCCGGCTGATCAACCACGCCAGAACGGCTTGGTGGTCTCTTGATAACGGTCAGCTTCGTTCAGGCCGATGTCTTTGAGCAGGTACTCGGGCAGCTCGGAGAGCTGGCGACGGCTGCGGCTGCGCTCCAGCCAGGTCAGAACGGTCATTTTAACGCGAGCAACCAGATTCAATTGGCTGGAATGCTGGTAACCGGTTTCGGTATAAGTCATGTTGGCCATGATGTGGCTCCTCTGAATATTTGTTTACGCACTGGGCTTTATTTGATGCGCAAAGCTTAGTCAGGGAGCAGGGCCGACTCAATTGACGAATTTTGATACGTTACATTAGGAAAACTAATAGTAAAAAACTGACTGATACAATTTTAATGCTTTGATTTATAAAGAATAATTAAATCACCGTTCGACCATCCACGGCCCACAGCATATTGTGCTGCATGGCACCATCTTACATATGCAATTTACCGCGTTGCCTATGCACTCGCCAATGGACGTGCCATGGGTGGCAACCCCGTCATTACATTCGATTGTTAATTCAATGATCCCTTGGTGAACTGCAATTAACACCATGAAACATAAAACAAACTTACGTTTCTTCCCGCGCGGCATCCTCAATGACGACCCATAAACGCGCCCCTTGGCGCGCAACCGGCATACTGGTATGGTTATTTATACAGTAGTTTATTCCCCTGCCCTGACGCCATCGTTTATGCCGTCAGCGGCGGATGAAACCACAGGATCATCGATGGATACCTTTACCCCGACCGCCGCCCTGCGTCAACAGATGGCCGCCATTGAAGCCTCTCTCAACCAGCTGGCCGATCTGCTTTACCAGCTCGAGCTGCAGGAGGCTCATGTCTATCCCCTCCCCCCGGTTGCACAGGGGGAAGAGCACGACCCGATCGAGCAAATTGAGGTGGGCTATCTCAACGGTGAAGCCGCGCTGGCGGCCACCCTCGCCGCCTATCGGGACCACAGCGCCCGCCCCGGCTGCTCCACCAAGGCGACTCACCGGCTGCCCGGCTGGTTGCGCTTTCCTGCCGCCGCAGCCCCCTTGCTGCAACCGCTGATCGACCAAATCAACCAGCACAAGCTCGATTTCAAGGCGCTGGTGCAGCAGGCGGGGGGACGGGACGAGAAGTTCGAGCTGGTACATACCGCCCTGCCCGGGGTGATCACCTTGCAGGTCTACCGCAAACTGACCCTGTTGGCGGGGGAGCTGCAATCCCTCGGCTTTACCTGGGCCGACAAGCAGACCATCAATCGCCTCAGTCGCGAGCAGGTGCTTGAGATGCTGGAGCGCAGCCGCCGCTACATACCGGCCCTCTCCAACAACGAGGAGTGGAGCAAGATGGTGGATCAGGAGGTGTACGACATTCGCCGTCTGCCCGCCGATGCCGAGCTGCGGATCCGCCGCCCGGTCAAGACCCACCCGATGATCAACCTGCTCTGGCTGGAGCGCACCCCGCGCAAGCAGCAGATCAAGGCGAGCCTGCCTCTGCTGCTCTGCTCGGATACCCCGCCTGCAGTCACCCATCTGGGCAACTATCCCCCCAAGAGCCGGCAGGCGCGGCGAGATCGCAAGATTGGCGGCGAGCCCATCATCGAGCGGCTGCACCTCTATCTCTATCAGGGGTGACTGGATCAGGGATAGCTGGTTCAGGGATAACCGGGCCGCCTTGCCGCGATAAACGACGAATACCGCATCTGCATCCCAAACGAAAAAGGGGAGAACATCTCTGGATGTTCTCCCCTTTTCTGTATCGATAGGCGGTATGAAAGGCGGCGTCGCCAATCAGCCCATCAGCAGGGCCCGCAGGCTCTCCACATCCAGCCCGCGCACCTCGGACTGGCCGCTCAGCAGGCCATCGGCCAGCGCCCGCTTCTCGTCGTGCAGGGCGACAATCTTCTCCTCCACCGTCTGCTCGCACACCAGCCGGTACACGGTCACCGGCTGGGTCTGCCCCATCCGGTGGGCCCGATCGCTCGCCTGATCTTCCACCGCCGGGTTCCACCAGGGATCGAGGTGCAGCACGGTATCGGCCTGGGTCAGGTTGAGGCCGGTGCCCCCCGCCTTGAGGCTGATGAGGAACAGCGGCACCTCCTCATGACGAAAACGCAGGATGGAGTCCTGACGGGACTTGGCGGAGCAGCCCCCATCCAGATAGCAGTAATCCCAGGATTTCTGCTCGATGCGGGCGCGCAGCAGGCTCAGCAGATCGACGAACTGGCTGAACACCAGCACCCGATGACCACCGTCGATCGCCTCTTCCAGCAGGGCCATCGCCTCGTCCAGCTTGCTGCTGGTTTGCGACCACTCGGGCATCACCAGCTCCGGCGAGCAGCAGAGGCGGCGCAGCCGGGTCAGACCGCTCAGCACATGCATCAGGGCGCGGCCATCGGCGCTTTGCACCTGCTGCACCACTTCCCGCCGGGTCGCCTCGTAGAGCTGACGCTCTTCGGGGGAGAGGCTGATGTGGTGGATGATCTCGGTCTTGTCCGGCAGCTCGGTCAGCACCTGCTGCTTGAGACGGCGCAGGATGAAGGGGCTGATCACCGCCCGCAGCAGCGCCATGTGCTGGGGATCCTTGACCGCCTTGCCAAAGCGACGCTTGAACTCGCCAAGGCTGCCGAGCAGCCCCGGGTTGATAAAGGTAAACAGGCTCCACAGCTCCCCCAGGTGGTTCTCGATGGGGGTGCCGGAGAGGGCGAGGCGAAAATCGCCGTCGAGCTGGAACAGCAGCTTGGCGCGCTGGGTGCCGGCGTTTTTGATCTGCTGCGCCTCATCGAGCACCATGCTGGACCAGCGGCGGGACTTGAGCGCCTCCGCCAGGCTGCCGAGCATGCCGTAGTTGATGAGGATCACCTGACCGGCCTTGGCCTCGCGAATGATCCCCTCCCGCTCGGCCGGGTTCTCGAACACCACCACATCCAGCTCGGGGGCGAAACGGGCCACCTCCTCCTGCCAGTTGGTGACCACTGACTTGGGCACCACCACCAGCGCCGGGCCAAGGTGCTGGCGCATCCGCAGCACGATAAGCGCCTGCAGCGTCTTGCCCAGACCCATGTCATCGGCCAGACAGGCGCCAAAACCGTGATGGGCCAGGGTCGCCATCCAGCGCACCCCCTCTTTCTGATAGTCCCGCAGGGAGGTAAGCAGCTCGTCCGGGCAATCGACCTCCTGCTGCCACTCCTGCTGCAGGGATTGCCACGCCGCATCCCCTTCGGTGGTAATGACCGAGAGCAGACGGGTGAGCGGATAGGCCAGCTTGTTGTTGATGCGCTGCTCTTCATCGAGCATGGCCCCCAGCATGGTGAGCCGCTCCACCAGCTTGTCGCTCAGCATCAGGCTGGTCTTCTCGTCGAGCTGAACGGTGCGCTGCCCCGGGGTCATCTGGCGCAGAATAAGGCGCAGGTCGAGGATCTGGTGCTCATCGAGCGCCAGTGCCCCTTCGACCTGGAACCAGTCCTGCCGCCGCTCGATGCGCAGGCTCAGAGCCGCTTCATCGAGGCTCTTGAGGCGAGCGCTGTCCTGATGCCAGTGAATGACCACACCGGCATCCACCAGCTCGGGCAGGGCATTGACCAGCGCCAGCGCCTGTTCCCCCTGCAGCAGCCACTCGCTGCCGGGCAGGCCGATGGGCAATTGATTGCGCAGTAGCTGGGCCTGCCCCTTCTCGGCCGCGAGATCCCGCTGCCAGTAGTGGTACGCCTTGATCCCCTGCCGCACGATCGCCTCCCCCTTGCCAAGGGGCTGGGGCGGCAGATCCTCAAAGCGGGTCACCAGCTTGACCGACAGCTGACCATCCTGCCAATCCAGTTGCACCGAAGGAATGCCCGGCCAGGGAGCCAGTTCGGCGTTGCCGCTAAGCCCCGCAACCTGACTGTGCCAGGGCAGCTCGGGAATGGCGTCCAGGGTGCGTTGCAGCTCGGCCAGCCCCTCGGCGGGCAGCAGCGGGATGGATTCGAGCGCAGGCAAGCGGTCGAGCAGCGGCTGCGGGGTGAGGATCAGCTGCCACAGATCCTGCGCCAGCGGCATGATATGGGCCCCGCGGGCGGCCGCATCGGGGCAGAGCTGCGCGCTCATCCCCTGTTCGGTGGCCACCACCTGCAGCAGGGGGGCGCTGATGGCCAGTTGCAGCTTTTGCCCCTTGGCGTTGAACAAGCGGGGGTGATCGGCCAGCGGCGCCCAGACATCCCGCGGCAACCGCCCCATCACCCGTGGCAGGGTGCGAACCAGTGCCCAGTCATGCTCGTCGAGCATGGCGGCATACTGGGTGGAGAGCAGGGCCGGATCGACCCGGCGACCGGCGGTCCACTCCCCCTTGGTGCTGAGCTTCTGGATCTTGCACTCCAGCTCGGGGCCCTCGGCATGGAGCAGCCACACCAACCGCTCCTGCGGCTTGCGCACGCCACTGGAGCGTCCCAGCCCCTGCAACCAGTTGAGCCAGCTGGCAGAGGCCGCGGTTTTGTCCTCGTCCCCGTCATCATCCTGCTCGTCACTGCCCTCTTGCGTACTCTCCTCACTGCCGCGCAGTTGGCACAGGGGCGCCCCTTTGGCCGCCTCGCCCAACAAGATGCGCAGCAGATCCTGACAAAAGGCCATCAGGCGATGATGGGGCTCGGCATCGAGCAGATGGGAGAGATCCCACTTGTGCAACATGGCCACCTGCGGGCTCTGGGCACCGTGACGGGCCAGCGCGCAGAGATCGAGCCAGAGATAGCCCCAGTGGAGCTCCTCCACCGGCAGTTGCAGGGTATCGAACAGGCCGACCGCCTGACCGTGGCGATCGCCCGCCCACTGGCTGAGCAGATCGGCAAGCAGGGGGAACTGGCCAGTCAGGCTGCGCTGCCACTTCTTGCGCTGTTCGCTGGCGATGACGGGATCGGCCTGCTGCAACCAGCCAAGCCAGAGCAGGGCGCTGAACGAACGGGGCCACTGGCCCGCCTCACCCTCATCGGTTGCCTGCCACTGGCCCAGCGCGGTGAGCAGTCGCTCGCCAAGCGGGCCGCTCTGGCTCTGCTGGGCCAGCGCCTGCAGGGCTGGCCAGCCGGGGGCGGCATCCTTGTCCTCGCCGGTTGGCGATGTGCTCTCGCCATCCCCGCAGAGCCAGCGCCACTCCGCCTCGAACGCTTTGGCCCGGGCCTGCACCTCGGGGGCGCAGCGCACCAGCGCATTGGCCAGCGGCCAGCGCTCTTCATAGGGGGCATCGAGCAGCAGTTGCAGCGAGAAGTGCTCCAGCAGCAGTTGCTGCCAGGCGGGGCTGGAGCCCGCCAGCAACTGGTGAGCGTCCGGGGTATCGAGCAGGGTCAGCAGATCGCTGGCCGAGAAATAGGTCGGGATCTCCCCCGCCTTGCCGCGGCAGAGCTCGCGCACCACCGCATGGGTGAGATCCTGCCCGGTCAATGAGGGCACCCGGCTCCAGTCCGGCTCCGGGCAGAGACCGGCACGCACCCCCAGGATCAGCGCCAGCGTCCCCTCGGCGGTCAGGCTCCACTGCTGCTCCCCGCGCAATCTGACCAGCCCCGCATCCTGCAGTCGGGTCAGTTTATCGATCAGGGCATGGCCTATCGCCAGTTGTTCTTGCAGCAAACGGGTACTGGCAACGCGCTGCAATTGCAGGGTGGCGAGCAGGGCATAACTATCCGAAGAGAGGGTGGACGCAGACATCAAGACTCACGGGCAAGTGCAAAAGCGGAATTTTAACGGTAAAGCGCCAGCGGCTCGACCCTTTACCGTGAAATAACTCAAAAAAAAACGGCCATCCATGATGACCGTCGAAAGTAACGAAGGAAATAGCCGGATCATCCGGTTACCTCCCACAGCGGGAAAATCGGGAGCGCTAGCCCCTAATTCGTGGAGCCAATGCTAGAGGTTGGCGCCCGAAAAAGCTTTGAAGCGGATCACAGTTGAAAAGGATTTCTGAAAACGGTTTCAATTTTTAGCGGCAAAAAACCATGATTTCGCGCCAAATGAGCCATGTCCCAACCCCTCCTGCTCACCCGGCACAAGCGGTAGAAAACCCTATAACGGTCGCTTGTCGAACGCCCCTGTGCGGGCAGCTGTCAGCTGTATAGCTTCATCAGAACCTGCCGCCCGCAGGCTAGGTTTCAGGGCAACCGGACATGGCCGAGATGGGCCAGGAGAGCACGAATCGGCTCCCTCCCCGCCCGGTAGCTTGGCAAACCGCGCTGCCACCGTGGGCCTCGGCAATCGCCTTGACCACGGCGAGTCCGAGTCCGCTGCCGCCGCTCTTGCGCGAGCGTGACGGATCTCCGCGACGAAACGCATCGAAGATACAGGCGGCGATCTCCTCGCTGATGCCTGGCCCCTCATCTTCCACACTCAGGACGCACACACTCTCCGAGCGATACAGCCGCACGGTCAGCAGGCCCGGCAGCGCGTGCTTCTGGGCATTTTCCAACAGCGCCATCAGGGCCTGACGGATGCGAAACAGATCGCAGCAGACATGAAGTTCGCTATCGAGCTCCCGCTGCAACACAAATCCGCTCGCCGCCAGAGGGCTGGCAAATGCCTCAAGCACCACGGCAAGCTCGTCGGCCAGCCTGACCTCGGTCCGCTGCAACTCCAGATGGCCGCTGTCGTTGAGGCTCAATACCCGCAAATCCTCGATCAGGTGATTGAGCCCCTCCACCTGACGCAGCAACCCCTCGAAGAGTTCGCTGCTGGGAGGAAATACCCCTTCGGCCAGCCCCTGCAAGCGGCCGCGCAAAATGGTCACCGGAGTGCGCAATTCGTGGGCGATGGCGGCATTCCAGAACTCCCGCTCGCGGGTCATGCTCTGCAGCCGCTCGGCCATGGCGTTGAAGTCGCGCACCAGTTGCGCCGTCTCCCCGATCGCCTGCTCATCCTCCGGCACGCGGGCATCGAGTTTGCCCTCGGCCACCTCGCGCAGGCTGGTTGCCACCGAGTTGAGGGGAGTCAGGATGCGGCGAGAGAGGCGCACCGCCACGTACAGCGCCATCCCCAATGCAATGAGAATGGTGGAGCCGATCCATAACATCTCGACTCTGGAGGGCACCCAGGTCTCGGAGATGCTGCCCGGCACAAACGCCACGGCGATGCCATAAAACACATAGGTGCCGATCACCGCGAGGGAGATGATGCCAAGCGTCATCAAGCCCAGAGAGCGGATGATCTGCCTGCGAAGGCCGGGCGCCGATTTCATGCATCGCCCCCGAAGCGATAGCCAACGCCCCAGACACTGGCGGGGACCCCCTGAATGCCGTGTGTCTCCAGTTTTTTGCGCAACTTGCTGATGTGGCTATCCACCGTACGCTCCTGGGTATCCCCCTCCGGCAAGCAGTGAGTCAGCAGTTCGGCGCGGCTGAACACCCGTTTCGGCGCCCGCATCAAAGAGGCGAGCAACTTGAACTCGGTCAGGGTCAGCTCCAGCACCTGCTGCTGGTCATCGCGGAAAATGCTGGCCTCGTGGCTCTCCAGATCGATCTGAAACTGGCCGACCCGCAGCACGTTCGCCGTGGCAGGCTTTACGGCCCGGGTGCGCCTGAGCACGGCCTGCACTCGCGCCACCACTTCGGCCGGATTGAAGGGTTTGACCACATAGTCATCCGCCCCCATGCGCAGCCCCATCAGCTTGTCGAGATCCTGATCGAGGGCGGTCAACATGATCACCGGCGTGTCGCCACGCGCCCGGATCTCGCTGAGCACCTGCCAGCCATCCAGTTGCGGCATCTGCACATCCAGCAGCAGGAGATCGGGTTTGAATGCCTGATGCATGGCCAGCGCTTCACGGCCATCGGCGGCGTGCAGGGAGCGCAAGCCATGACGTTGCAGGTAAGCGGCGAGGATGTCGGCGATCTCGGCTTCATCCTCTGCAATCAGTACCAGTGACTGGCCCGCCGGGCTGGCGGAAGCATTGAGATGGGACATAGTCGGACTCGAAAAAAGGTGGCGTTGAACTTTATCATCGCCTCCATGGATTCTCCACAAAGCCTCGAATCATTCGCAATAGCCCCTCGCCATAATGGCCGCTCGATGCACTCTCCGGTCACATCACACCGGAGAGACGGTTTAACGAGGTGAGTGGATGATGTTTGTCAAACAGCGGTATGCGGGCGCCCTGCTCGCCGTCATTGCCGCATTCGGGTTGGCGGGTTGCGATGTCGCGCCGCAAGAGCAGGAGGCACCCGCCCTTCCTCAGGTATCGGTGCTGACTCTGACTGGTCGGGAGCTGGTCATCAGCGAGGATCTGCCCGCCCGGGTGGCGGCACTGCGCAGCGCCGACATTCGCGCCCAGATCAGCGGCATCGTACAGCGCCGCCTGTTCGAGCAGGGCGCCGAGATCAGCGCAGGCACAGTGCTGTTCCAGATAAACCCGGCCCCCTTCAAGGCCGATGTCGACAGCGCCGCCGCCGCATTGCAACGGGCCGAGGCGGTGCTGGCCCGCGCCCGCATCCAGATTGACCGCCTGAAGCCGCTGCTGCGCACCGACGCCATCAGCCGCCAGACCTATGACGATGCGGTCTCCCAGCGGGATCAGGCGGCCGCCGATGTGGCCCAGGCCAGGGCGACTCTGGCCCGGCACCAGCTGAACCTGCAATTTGCCAGCGTGGAGGCCCCCATCGCCGGGCGCATCGATCAGGCGCTGGTGAGTGAAGGGGCCCTGGTGTCGCCCACCGATGCCACCCCCATGGCCCGGATCCAGCAGATTGATCAGGTCTACGTCGATGTGCGCCAACCGGCCTCGGTGCTGGAATCCCTGCGCCAGCAAGCTGGCTCAACGGCACCGGAACTGGCGGTGGAGATCCTCGGCAGCAATGGCACACCGCTGGGCATGCAGGGGCACATCCTCTTCTCCGGTATCGAGGTCGATGCCGGGACCGGCGACGTGCTGCTGCGGGTGCTGGTGGATAACCCTGAGCGGCGGCTGTTGCCCGGCCTCTATGTGCAGGCGCGCATCCCCCGTGCCCGCTATGCCAACGCCCTGACCGTGCCCCAGCAGGCGGTAGTTCGCACATCGGGTCAGACCAGCGTGTGGGTGGTGGATGGCCAGGGGCAGGCACAGCTGGTTCCGGTCAACACCGCTGAACTGGTGAATAGCCAGTACCGCATCGCGTCCGGGCTCAGTGCCGGGCAACAGGTGGTGATCGAAGGGATCGACCGTCTGACCCCGGGGGTTCAGGTCACAGCTTCCCCCTGGCAACCACCCGCTGTCAGCCAACCGGCTGACGGTGGCATTCGCTGAATCGGAGAGTTATCCATGCCGCAGTTTTTTATCCATCGCCCGGTGTTTGCCTGGGTGATCGCCCTGTTCATCGTGCTGGCAGGGGTCATCGCCATCCCCAAGCTCCCCATCTCCCGCTATCCCTCGGTGGCGCCGGTGTCGGTGACCCTCTATGCCACCTATCCGGGCGCCACGCCGCAGACCCTGAACGATGCGGTGGTGAGCCTTATCGAGCGCGAGCTGTCGGGAGTGAAGAACCTGCTCTACTTCGAGTCGTCGGTGGACGCCTCGGGCAGCGCGCAGATCACTGCCACCTTCAAGCCGGGCACCGATCCGGAGCTGGCCCAGATGGACGTGCAAAACCGCATCAAGGCGGTCGAACCTCGCTTGCCACAAGCGGTGCGGCAAACCGGCCTGCAGGTGGAGTCCGCCTCATCCGGCTTTCTGATGATGGTCGGCATGACCTCACCGGATGGCCGCTTCGATGAGGTTGCCCTCAACGACTACATGGCACGCAATATTGTGCAGGAGCTGCGCCGCATCGACGGGGTAGGACGAGTGCAGCTGTTCGGCGCCGAGCAGGCCATGCGCATCTGGGTAGATCCGGCCAAACTCGCCGCCTACGGGCTGACCATCGGCGAGGTGGCACAGGCCATCGAGCAGCAGAACATCCAGATAGCACCGGGACGCCTCGGTGATGAACCCGCCCTGCCGGGGCAGCGCCTGACGGTTCCCCTCACGGTTCAGGGGCAGTTGACGACCCCCGAGGCATTCGCCGCCATCGTGCTGCGAGCCGGTGGTGATGGCGCCAAGCTGGTGCTGGGTGATGTCGCCCGGGTCGAGCTGGGGGCGCAATCCTACGCCTTTTCCAACCGGGAGAACGGCGTGGCCGCCACCAGCGCCGCCATCCAGCTCTCCCCCGGCGCCAACGCCGTGCGTACCGCCGATGCGGTGCGCACCCGTCTCGCCCAGCTCGCCCCCACCCTGCCGGCGGGCATGGCCTATTCGATCCCCTTTGACTCGGCCCCCTTCGTCAAGGTCTCCATCGAAAAGGTGATCCACACCCTGCTGGAAGCCATGGTGCTGGTGTTTCTGGTGATGTTTCTCTTCCTGCAGAACCTGCGCTACACCCTGATCCCGGCCATCGTCGCCCCCATCGCTCTGCTTGGCACCTTCGCGGTGATGCTGCTGGCCGGTTTTTCGATCAACTCCCTCACCATGTTCGGCATGGTGCTGGCCATCGGCATCATAGTCGACGACGCCATCGTGGTGGTGGAGAACGTCGAGCGCCTGATGGCCACCCGGGGGCTGTCGCCCCGGGAGGCGACCTCGCAGGCCATGAAGGAGATCACCGGGGCGGTGATCGGCATCACCCTGGTGCTCACGGCGGTGTTCCTCCCCATGGCGTTTGGCAGCGGCTCGGTGGGGGTCATCTACCAGCAGTTCACCCTGTCGATGGCGGTGTCGATCCTCATTTCGGCCTTCCTCGCCCTGACCCTGACGCCTGCGCTCTGCGCCACCTTGCTGCGTCCGGTCAGTCCGGATCATCATGAGAAGCGCGGCTTCTTCGGTGCCTTCAACCGGGGTTTCGAGCGGTTCACGGCAGGCTACGGTGCGCGGGTAACCCGGCTGGTCGGGCGCAGCGGACGGATGATGGCAACCTTTGCCGCCCTCTGCGCCGTGCTGGCCATCGCCGCCGCCCAGCTGCCCTCCTCTTTCCTGCCGGACGAGGATCAGGGCTACTTCATGACCTCCATCCAGCTGCCGACCGGCGCCACCAGCGAGCGTACTCTTGAGGTGGTCAAGGCCTTCGAGGCTCACGTCGCCTCTCGCGAGGCGCTGGACACCAACCTGGTGGTGCAGGGCTTCAGCTTCTCCGGCGCAGGCCCCAATGCGGCCATGGCCTTCACCATGCTCAAAGATTGGGATCAGCGTCATGGCGCCACGGCAGCCGAAGAGGCAGATCTGGCACAAGCGGCTATGGCAAATATTCCTGAAGGCACGGTAATGAGCCTGCTGCCGCCCGCCATCGACGAGCTGGGCACCGCCTCCGGCTTCACCCTGTTCCTGCAAGACAGAGCCAACCGGGGGGAAGCCGCGCTGCTGGCCGCTCAGGCCCAACTGCTGGAACTGGCCGCCAAAAGCCAGGTAGTCAGTGATGTGTATCCCGACAATCTGCCTCCCGGCGAGAGCATTCACCTCGAGATCAACCGACAGAAGGCCGAAGCCATGGGACTCTCGTTCGCCAGCGTGAGCAGTACCCTGTCGGCCGCAATGGGGTCGCTCTACGTCAACGACTTCCCCAACGGCGGGCACATGCAGCAGGTCATTCTGCAGGCCGACGCGTCGGCGCGCATGCAGCTCGATGACGTGCTCGGCCTGCGGGTGCGCAATGCCAGCGGCGGCATGGTCCCCCTGCGGGAGGTGGTGACACCGGAATGGCGCGAATCGCCGCAACAGATGATGCGCTTCGATGGCTTCCCTGCCGTGCGTATTGCCGGGGGGGCAGCGCCCGGCATCTCCAGCGGAGCGGCGATGGCGGAGATGGAGCGTCTGGTGGCGCAATTGCCGCCAGGCTTCGCATTGGCCTGGACGGGACAGTCGTTGCAAGAGCGCCAGTCGGCCGAGCAGGCCCCCCTGCTGATGCTGTTGTCGGCGCTGGTGGTCTTCCTGGTGCTGGCGGCACTCTATGAAAGCTGGTCGATCCCGCTCTCGGTGATGCTGGTGGTGCCGCTGGGCCTGCTCGGTGCTGTCGCGGCCGTGATGCTGCGCGGCATGCCCAACGACGTCTTCTTTAAAGTAGGCATGATCACCATCATCGGTCTGTCGGCCAAGAATGCCATCCTCATCGTGGAGTTTGCGCGCCAGTTGCACAGCGAAGGGCGCTCACTGCTTGATGCGGCTGTCACTGCTGCCCGCCTGCGCCTGCGCCCCATTCTGATGACGTCGCTGGCCTTCACCCTCGGGGTGGTGCCCTTGATGCTCGCCAGTGGCGCCAGCGCGGAGACCCAGCACGCCATCGGCACCGGCGTGTTTGGCGGCATGATCAGCGGCACCCTGCTGGCCATCTTCTTCGTACCGGTCTTTTTTGTCTTCGTCATCGGCACCCAGGAGCGCTTTCAGCTCTGGCGGGCCCGGCGAGTGCACAGGGGGGAGCAATGATGCCAGTGTTGCAGCCCACCTTCCTGCCCTGCGGCCTGAACGAGGGCAGCCAGACAGCGGGGGTTGAGGTCAGCGCAGCCAGCCCCCGTTCATTCATCATTACGGAGGAGTCAATCCATGTTCTCTGACACCCAACGCCGCTGGCTGGTGCTGCTGGCTGTCATGCTGGCCTTCCTGCCGGTGGTCATCGACATGACCATATTGCACATAGCCGTGCCTTCGCTGACCCAGGCCCTGGGCGCATCCGCGACCGAGGTACTGTGGATCATCGACATCTATCCGCTGCTGATGGCGGGGCTGCTGGTGCCCATGGGCACACTGGCGGACCGCATCGGCAACCGGCGTCTGCTGCTCACCGGGCTGGTCATCTTCGGGGTCTCTTCCCTGCTGGCCGCCTTTGCGCCGCCGCCCGCCATGCTCATAGGCGCACGGGTGCTGCTGGCCCTGGGGGGCGCGATGATCATGCCCTGCGTGCTTGGCACCATACGTCGCACCTTCGAAGACCAGGATGAGCGCGCCATGGCGCTGGGTCTGTGGCACGCGAATACGAAAAAGCCCATCTCAATCAATGATTGAGATGGGCCGTATAGAT
>OEQV01000011.1_pt1 | contig 54948 bp, 61 predicted proteins | sample 1539821 | NCBI WGS metagenome assembly OEQV01 (sample SAMEA3891244, study PRJEB23780) | metagenome | biome: terrestrial biome; feature: animal house; material: water of meat washing | place: Italy | collected 2015-05-12 | reverse complement strand
GTAAAAAATCGCCACCTCATGCAATAAAAAACCAACAATCACATAAATTTTGCAATCACAGCAAACCTGAAAGCGTTACCAGCAATTAATTCGCGACTGAACCAAAGTCATTATTTTACGTTCGAATGACAAAAACATGACTGAGATCGCTTTCAAGATTGAACTTTTATTTGGACGACGGGTCTGCGGTGCGCTTGAAACCATTACGCCGATGGAATGCCAAAAGGGGAAAATATCCCTCCGCCACTATCGACAATAAGAGTGGGAAATATGCTTGCTGAGTGAGATGACATTTGTGCAAATAACAATCCCCTGCCGGTTAAGGATCAGGGGATTGATATGGCTCTATTTCAGAGAATATTCAGGGCTGAATATCCCACTTTTTCAGCCAGCTGAGTGCCACCTGTTCGGGTTCATCGTGCACGGTGGCATCCAGCTCCAGCGGGGGAATCACTCGCGTGGCCCCCAGCTCTTGCAGCAATCCGTCCAGCCGACGGCCCGCGCCACAAAAATGGTCATAGCTGCTGTCCCCCATGGCAATCAGGGCATACCGCAGCCCCTTGAGCCAGGGCGCCTTGTCAGCCAGCTCGCTGGCAAAGGGCTGCAGATTGGGAGGAATGTCCCCCTGCCCGGTGGTGGCACTGACCAGCAATAAAAAACGGCCGGGGTCGATGTCCGCCAGCCGTGCTTCTTCGTGCAGAGAACAGTGATGCCCCTTGCGTTCCAGCTCATCTGCCAAGGTCTCGGCCACCAGCATGGCTGCGCCGTAGACAGTTCCTACCACGATATCGATCTGCGCCATTCTCCTCTCCCTGCTTGAGTCACTCTTTTGAGCAACTCTATCAGCAAGCTGGCGTCAGATGCCACCGGTTCAAGGCTGAGGATCAGGCGCTTAGTAGTCGCTCTCGCTGGCGGGCCAGCCCAGCTCGGCAAACAGGCGCAGCACATCCTGACCGAGTGGCGCCTGGATCCGCATCGGCACCTTGAGCACCGGATGGGTAAAGCTCAGGGTGCGGGCCACCAGCAGCAGCCGTTCGCAGCCAAAGTGCTCGCGAAAGAAACGGTTGTGACGGCCATCCCCGTGGGTGGTGTCCCCGACGATCGGGTGGAACAGATGATCCATATGGCGGCGCAGCTGATGCTTGCGGCCGGTCTTCGGGAACAATCTGACCAGACTGTAGCGACTGGTGGGGTGCTTCTTGGAGACCGCGTGGGGCAGCTCGACCTGATGCAGGCGCCGGAAGGTGGTGACGGCATCCTGCGCCGGGCGATCCGGGTTGCTCATGGCATCGGCAATCTTGTCCAGCTGCTCCTTGAGGGGATAGTCGATCACCCCCTGCTCGGGCGCCCAGCCGCGCACCAGTGCCAGATACTCCTTGTGTACCTGACGTTGGGTAAAGGCTTCGGTCAGTGCGCGGGCAATCACCGGATCGAGCGCAAACAGCAGCACGCCGGAGGTGGGACGGTCGAGGCGATGCACCGGATAGACATGGCGACCGCCGATGAGATCCCGGGTCATCTGCATGGCAAAACGGGTCTCGCCCTTGTCGAGCCAGCTGCGGTGCACCAGCAGACCGGACGGCTTGTTGACCGCCACCAGCCACTCATCCTGATAGAGCAGGGTCAGCTTCAGGTCACTCTCTTCTCGGGTTTGATCTGGCATCATTGTTCGATCACTTTGCCGGAAAGCAGCAGATCGAAGCGGGCGATCAGGCGCAGCAGCGCTTCTGCTTCGGCCAGATCTTCTTTGTAGACTTCGCTGGCCATGGGATAGAGGGAGACGCTGGTGGGCAACGGCGCCTGCAACATCACCAGCTGCTCCATGCGCGGGATCAGCACGAACTGCAGCCACTGATCAAAGCTCAGGGTATCGACACAAAAAGGCAGGGTGCTTGCCAGGGCTTCGTCACCGGGATGGTCAGCTTGCCAGCGCTCAAGGCGCTGCAACTCGGCGGTGAGTTCCCCCAACAGGCCAGCTACCAGCAAATATTGATTCATCTCGCTCTCTTCCTCATAACCACAGATTGATCCGCCGACCCGACAGGGTCAGCCAGGATGCCGATACATTCAGTCGCGCAGCACCGGCGGTTCGGCCGGGTCATCGACATACACGGCAGCCAGCGCGGCCTGCCGCCGTTAAAAAAGGGCGATACTATACACCTCCCCCCGCATGGCTGCCATGTTGATATCTGCCGCAACGCGCGTCTGCTGCCACTGGCTATCCTCGGCAAGGGCCTTATAATCGGCCCGCATCACCATTAGCCGGATCTCACCATGTCTGCGACGCCTACTGCCATCAATACCTTGACCGAATTTCTGACTCAGGCTGGCACCCAGTTCCAGCTGTTTGACATGGGCCGCCAGGTGCGGCCACTGGCAAGCGATACCTTTGTCCGCATCGAACAGCAGCAGGAGCCCTATCCCTGGCCGCTGCAACAGCACGCCTGGCTGGGTGTGCACTTCTTCCAGCCGAGCGAGTCTCGCCACTACCTCTGGTTCCTCAAGTTTGCCCTCGATGAGCGCGGCCTGCTGATGTCAAACGGCCCCAAGCTGTTCATGGATCAGGTGGTGGAGACCCTGGGCTACAAGCTCACCGGCGATCTGGATGAAGAGAAAGCCCAGCGCTTGGCCGACAATCCCTACACCTTCCGCCCGGCGGAGGCCAAGATGGCCAGTCTGCACGCCAAGCTGGCGCGCCAGCTGGAGCAGGCCCCTTCTGCCTATTACGATGCCCTCTGCCACTATCTGGCCGCCCCCAACGACACCGGTTGGCAGACGCTGGGGCTGCAGGGCTTTGCCGATCTGGCCGAGCGACTGCATGATGAGCGCAATCTGGCGCTGATCTGCAAGGCGCTGCCCAAACTGCCGCAAGAGCCGCTCTACGCCCTCTGCCAGAGCCTTGAAAACGCCCCGCTGCCGCCGGCAGTACAAGGCGCCCTGCTCGAGCGGATCGGCAAGGAGCAGGAGTGCGCCGCCCCCAACCCGGAGACCCTGGCCTACCTCTGCCGCGCCATGGCCTCCTGCCCCGGCAGCACCTTGCGCACCAACAAGCTGCTGACCCTGCTGCAAACCCAGCCGAGCCCTGCGCTGCTGCTCGCCATCGCCGGCCGGCTCTGGCCCGATCTGAAAGATGCCAATCTGCTCAGCCACTATCTGGAACAGCTGGCACTGCAACCGACCCAGTTCTTCAATCAGGTTTTTGCCGAGTTGGTCACTTTACCGGCCCTGCGCAATGATATGCTGGCCAGACTGCGCGACCCCGACCGCAGCGAGGCGCTGGGCAAGGCCATCGGCCGTCTGTTTGCCTCGGCCTGATCCCTCGCATCCCCCTCACGCCACGAGGCAACACGGCGGGAAATAGAAAAGGAGATCGGGAGTGCCGAGCAGGACTCCCGGTTATCGACATCACGATAAGGAAGCCCGCCTATGGGAGAGATGCTCGGAATTTTGTTGCTGATTGCCGTAGCCGGCCTGTTCTGGCTGCAACGCCAACAGGCAGAAGTGGCCTGGCAATACATGCGCCGCTACTGCCAGCACCATGATCTGCAACTGCTGTCGCTGGCCCGTAATCGGCGGGAGCTGGCCCGCAATCCCCTGCGGCTGCTGACCCACTATCAGTTTGAATTCTCCAGCGATGGCGAGAGCCACTATCAGGGCACCCTCAAGATGCAGGGGCTGCACGTCGTGGGCGTTGATCTGCCACCTCACCGCATCCCCTCTGCCTGATCCCCAATCTCGTCTCTGCGCCCGGAGGCTATGCCTGTCTATAATCTCAGGGATTAAACAAAGGGAGAGACGAGATGGAACCCCTTGTCCACGATCTGCCAGCCCTGTTTGCCCAGCTCGGGATGGCCAACGACGAGCTGAGCCTGCACCGCTTTGTGCACGACCATCACCTCGACAATGAAACCCTGCTGCCGGAGGCCGGTTTCTGGAACGCCGCCCAGGCCAGCTTTCTGCGCGATGCCCTGTGGAACGACTCCGACTGGTGTGAAGCGATCGACCAGCTCGATGTGATGCTGCGCCAGCCCCGCTAGCCGCCCGCCCCTTTCCTCCCCTGCTGGCTTTGGTTAAGATCCCGCCCCGATATCGATCCCTCCTTCTCACCCAGAGCATGCTTATGTCCGCCCACGAGATCATCCGAATTGCCAACGAGCTGGCCGCCAAGGGCCTGACGCCCACCACCGCCATGATCAAGGCCCGCCTCACCCAGCCCGTGCCGATGGCCGAGCTGCTGAAAGTGCTGAGCCAGTGGAAGCAGCAGCCCGTCGCGACCGCCGAGAGCGAGCTCCTGCCAGAGGCCGTGCCCCAGCCAGCGCCGGAGCTCACCCTGCAGCAACTCGCCGAACAGCTCGCGCGCATCGAACAGAAGGTGGATCGCCTGACCGACCTGCTCCTCCAGCAGGGGCAAGGCTGAACCATGTATATCGTCGAACTCTGCTTTGAGTGTTACCGCGATACCTCCCTTGGCGACGCCGAGCGGGCCATCGTCAACTACCTCGACATGCTGCGTTATCAGGGCCAGATCCTCGGGCGGGAGTTCCCCACCAGCATGCACGAAGGCTATTTCGTCAGCCGGGTGGTCTGCCCGGAGCAGGACAGCCTGCACCCGGACAACCAGAGCGAACAGGTCGCGCTGGCCGAACAGGGCCTGCACCAGGCGGGGCTGCTGGCCCCCAAGCCCCATCTGCTCGGCATGGATCTGCTCTCCGACAGCACGGATCCTTGCGGCCAGGAGGGCGAGCGGCCGAGCTGGATGCTGCTCTACACCAGCTTCCTGCACACCTGCTCGCCGCTGCGCTGTGGCGACCACTTCGCCCCCATTCCGCTCTACCAACTGCCCGCCGTCGCCAACGGCGATCAGAAACAGATCATCAAGTGGCAGGAGGATTGGGAGGCGTGCGATCAGTTGCAGATGAACGGCTCCATCGCCGAACATGCGGCGCTGCACGAAATCGGCGAAGTGGGCAGCCGCCTCTACCGGCGCGGCAGCGATCTGGCCAAACGGCTGGAAGTGCTGAGCGGCATCCCCACCTACTACTACCTCTACCGGGTGGGCGGGCTGAGCGCCGCCGAGGAGAAGGCGCGCCCCTGCCCCAGCTGTGGCGGTGAGTGGGCGCTGGCAGAGCCGCTGCACGAGATCTTCGACTTCAAGTGCGACAGCTGCCGTCTGGTCTCCAACCTCTCCTGGGATTTCAAGGATTAAGCGCGTTCCCTGTACGCGATGCCATAAAAAAGAGCCTTGCCGCATGGCAAGGCTCTTTTCGTTCCGATGAGTAACCTTGGCTCGAACAGGTGCTATTGCGGCAACGTCTCCAGCCGCTCCAGAAACGCCGGCAAAGAGTGCGCCAGCGTCAGACGGCGGCCGGAATCGAGCCACTCCAGCCACACCTGACCACTCTCGTTATCCAGCGAGATGAGCGTCATCTCGTTGCGGGTGGTGGCAATAAAGATGGAGGGGGTTCGTTTTAGCTTGCGCAGCATCAGCAGGTGGCCGATGAGGTTCTCCTTGAGCAGGTCGAGATCCGCCTCGTTCCACGGCAGGATCAATTCAAGGCGCAACCCCTTGAAGAGGCAGGGGATGGGGCGGCTAAACCAGTGCCCGAACAGCGCGATGGCGCTGGGGTGAATCGTCAGCTCAAGGGCATCGGCCATGGCCGTAAAATCGGCGGGTTCGGGACGATGGTGAGGACGCCAGGCCACCCGACCATCGGCGGGCTCACCAAGCTGGCAGGGGGAACGCCAGTCCGCCTCCCACTCGCACAGGGGCAGGCCTCGTCTGGCCTCGCCATCCCGTTGCCAGCGGGCAAAAAAGTGCTCCAGGGCAGACAAAACTTGATCCGACATCGAAAATCCCCACAATTGCTGGCAAAGTCCGCTATTGCACCACCAAACCCGGTAACAGACAAGGTTGCCAGCCGACCTTGCGACCCGGGAAACAGAACCCGGGATACAGAGAGGCCGACGCCCAAGCCAAACGGCTGCAACCATCCGGCCCTGCAATGGCCCGTTTCATTCCACTCATCATGAGCACATTACGTGAGCAACCCTGTGAGCAAACAAGATAGATACGCCGGGGCCAGCGCCCTGACCGGCCTGAGCCTGGGCCAGCAATCCGATTACATCAGCCAGTACACCCCCTCCCTGCTGCAGCCGGTTCCACGTAGCCTGAACCGGGATGATCTCCAGCTGGGCGATGATCTGCCCTTTAGCGGTTGCGATGTCTGGACCCTCTATGAGCTCTCCTGGCTCAACGCCAAGGGCAAGCCGATGGTGGCGGTGGGTGAAGTGACCATTCCGGCCACCAGTGCGAATCTGATCGAATCCAAATCCTTCAAGCTCTACCTCAACTCCTTCAACCAGACCCGTTGCGACTCTATCGAGGCAGTCGCCGCCATGCTGACCAAGGATCTGAGTGCCTGTGCCGGTGAAACCGTCAAGGTCACCCTGTTCCCCCTCGACCAGGCGCCGCACCAGATTGCCCTGCTGCCCGGCGAGTGCATCGACGAGCAGGATATCGAGGTAGACCACTACGAGTTTGATGCGACCCTGCTGCAAGGGGCGGCCGGCAGCGAGCAGGTAGAAGAGACCCTGCACAGCCACCTGCTCAAATCCAACTGTCTGGTGACCAGCCAGCCGGACTGGGGCTCCGTGGTGATCCGCTACAAGGGGCCGAAACTCGATCGGGAGAAGCTGCTGCGCTACCTTATCTCGTTCCGCCAGCACAACGAGTTCCACGAGCAGTGCATCGAGCGGATCTTTATCGACCTCAAGCACTATTGCCAGCCTGAGCAGTTGACCGTCTATGCCCGCTATACCCGCCGCGGCGGCCTCGACATCAACCCGTTCCGCTCCGATTTCGAAGCCGTGCCCGCCAACTTGCGTCTGATCCGCCAATAAAGTCGAGTTGCGACAGAGAGGGCAGGCACACTGCCCTCCATGACTGGCAAAAAGGTTTCAATCGATGCTTTACGCAGCAGGGATAAGGGTGCTGGATAATAAAATCCAGACGAAACCCACTTGCCGGCCACCTGCAAACCACAGTAAACGCTGGACTCGCAGGGGGGGGCTTGGATAACATGCCAACACCTCTGCGCCGTCCTTAATCCAATGAATCAACTGTTTTTTCTGGCCATGATGATGTCCTCCCTGTCAGCTCCGAATCTGGATCTGGACAAGGAGCAACTCTCTATCGATCTGCAACAAGCGCAATCGATGGTACTGACCGATCCTGCCAGATGCGTCCAGATCACCACCGCCTTCCTGACGCGCGCAGCCAATAATCCCCAGCAAATCATCAGCAATCGCCAGGAGTTCGGTTATCGCGAACCGATCCTGAGCTACAGCACGGTGGCCCAGACCATAGGTGCCCATCTGCTCAAAGGGGAGTGTCTGCTGCAACTGGGCCAATATCAGGCCACCCAGCAAGCGCTCGACAAGGCGATGGCGCTGGCAGACAAAGAGCGGCAACCGGAACTCAAGGCCCACGGCCTCTATCTCAAGATCCGCAGTCAGGCCCTCAAACCGGATAACCAGAGCACCAGCCGCGCCCTGATGGATCAACTGGACGAACAGCTGGCCGTCCCCACGCTCAAGCAGAGCCAGTTGCAGATCTATGGCCGCCTGCAACGCACCAGCTACGACATCGAGAACCAGCACTTCGATGATGCCAAGGCCCATCTGGCAGACGCGCGGATCTGGGCAGCCAAGACCCCCAATCCCCTCGCCAGTGCCTGGGTCAGCGCCATCAGCGGCGACCTTTATCGCGCGCTGCAGCAGCCACAGCTGGCGCTGGGGGAATATATCGATGCCCAGCAACAGGCCAAAAGCCTCAATGACCCGCTCTTTCTCGGCCTGCTGTCGAACCAGATAGTCAAACTCTACCAGCAGGAGCAGGAGCCCCAGAAAGCGCTGCAGTATGCCAATGAGGCGGCCAACTACTTCCACTCCATCGGCAACCCCTCCCTGCTGTGCGACTCCCTGATGGTGCTGGCGCGACTCAACCGCGAGCAGGGCGACCTCAATATGGCGCTGGTCTACTTCTTCAATGCGCTGGATCTGCTCGATGAGGGGAGCAACCGACCGCAAGCCTCCCTGCTCAAATACGAAATTGGCAAAACCTACCTGCAAAGCGGCAACCTCTCGCTGGCCAGCAACTACCTCAATGCGGCCCGTCAGTCCCACGAGCTGAGCGATGCCAAAGAGCCGCTGATCGATACCCTGCTGCTGCTCGGCGAGCTCTATCTGAAGAAACAGGAGGCCGCCATCGCCATCCTGCAGTTGGAGAACGCCCGCGCGCTGGCCAATCAGCTCGGCGATACTCGCCGTCAGTACGAGGTATTCCGCCTGTTGTCGCTTGCCTACGAGCAGAAGGGGTATCTGCGTCAGGCTCTCGACAGCTACAAGCGCTTCCACCGTCTTGGCGAAGAGGTGCGCCAGCAGGAGCTGGCCATGGAGCAGGCGGCGATCCGCGACAACTATGTCCAGGTCGAACGGGTGCAGCATATCAAGGAGCTGGAACAGCGCCTGAGCAACAGCCAGCACCAGCAGGAGCGCTATCTCTGGTCGAGCATCACCACCAGCCTGCTGCTGGCGCTCTTTATCTACCTCTTCTTCACCCTCTGGCTCAAGCTGCGTACTGCCCGCCTGCAACTGAAACGGACCAATGAGGCCCTGCTGATCGAGCCACGCTCGGGGCTGGCCAACTGGCAGCGGCTGATGAACCGCTGGCCGCGGGAGATGGCAAAACGCCAGCTGAAATCGGATCGCTGGTATCTCAGTGAACAACACGCCAGCGAGTTTGATGACAAGCTGCACTATCTGCTGTTCCGGGTGCCCTTCCTGGTCAACACGCTGGAACGCCACGGCTATCAGGCCAGCAGCGAGATCGAGCAGGCCTTCGGTGCCTATATGGATACCCTGACCCCGCAAGATGGCCGTATCTATGACTTGCGTGAAGGGCACATGCTCTATGTGGTGCCACAGCGCCACGTCACCAACCTGCATCAACTGGCGGGAGACCTGCTGACCGCCATCGCCGCCTTCCCTTGCAACTATCCGCTGGATCGCCAGATCAGCCTCGGGATTGTCAGTCACCCCTTCCTGCCGAAAGCGGCGACCGCGCTCGATCACAATGGCCTGTTTGACCTCTGCTATCTCGCCCTGTCGGGAGCCATTCAGCTCAGTGAAAAATGCCAGCAAAACGCCTGGTTGGAGCTCGCGGCGATCGATTGCCAACAAGCGGCATTTTTTAATGGAGATGTGTGGCAATGCGGCCTGATGGCAATTGACAAGGGACTGGTAAAAGTCAATTCTTCTCATGAAAAGCAATGGGTTAATTGGCCCAGCCTTGCAAGGAAGCCGGCAGCCGATAACCACCAGGAAATAATGTAGATAACAGGCGAGGATCGAAACCAGGTTCGACCACTGTTGCTATCCAACACCAAAAACAATAATGACAACAGGGCGACCTGATAATGAATGACATCGCTGCCGTAGCAGGACAATTGGCAAGACTCAGGGAATCCCTTCAGCAGAAACAGCTGGAACTCGACGGCGTGCTGTCGTTTTCCGATGCAGAGCGTGCCCGCGGCATCCAGTTTATCAACAAGTTGATGCTCTCCTGCCGTGGCTTCGACCGCGAGCTGGACAATCGCTTCGCCAAGCTCAAGCAGAAACTGGATAACAATCCCGCATTTACCGCGCTAGACGAGGATCTGCTGGCCATTGAAAAACTGCTGCAGCAGCACAGCAATGCGCTGGAAGAGTCGATCACCCTGACCCAGACCGCCATCGATCTTGGCTCCAGACAGCTGAAAACCATCAAGGGCTTCCCGGAAGAGACCCGCAAATCCCTCAAGGAGTTTCTGGCCAGTCCGGTCGGTTACGGCATTGCCGATCAGCAAAAGAAGGTGATCAAACTGCTGGAGTTCTACCAGCAGGCGATCAAGATCCAGCTGCTGCCAAGCCAACCCCTGTTGGCACCTTCAGGTGCAACTCAACAAGAAAGCGATACTGCCAGCAACGATGGCCAGCCCGATGTCGACCCGTTTGATCTCAAGGATCACGCCCGCATCGCCGACGAGCTGCAGCGGCTTATCACCGAACTCGACTTTGCCGGTGCCATCGGCGAGAGTCTGGGCGACATCCGCCGCCAGTTGCTGATCGGGATCAACCCTGCCCTGCTGGCGGAAACCTGCCTGCAGGTGATCGAGCTCATCATCGAAGGCACCCGTGAGGAGCGCAAAGCCTCCCGCGCCTTCCTCAGCTCCCTCAACGAGAGCCTGTCCGCGGTACATGTCGGGTTTACCGAATCCCTCGATGAGGGGCGTGCGCTGCAAAACGAAACCCGCGAGACCCGCGAGGCGCTGGTCAACGAGTTGCAGGCGATCGATCACTCCCTGGCCAGCCATAACTCCCTCGATGCGCTCAAGCGGACCATCTCAGGCCACATGGGCGCCATCAACCTGCTGCTGCAAGAGCGCGAGAGCACGGCGGCGCGAGAGCGTCACCTGCTCACCCGCCTCTCCACCATGGAGTCCAAGCTGCGCTTGATGAAGGAGGAGACCGCCGAGTACAAGAAGCGGCTGACCATTCAAAAACACAAGCTGTTCCTCGACAGCCTGACCCAGGTACACAACCGGGCCGCCCTCGATGAACGGCTGGAGCAGGAGTACAAACGTTGGCTTCGTTACCGCACTCCGCTCTGCATGGCGATCATCGACATCGATCACTTCAAGAACATCAATGACAACTACGGCCATATGGCGGGTGACAAGGCGCTGAAAGTGGTCGCCAAGGCGCTGCAGAGTGCCCTGCGTGACACCGACTTCATCGCCCGTTTCGGCGGGGAAGAGTTCGTGGTGTTGCTGCCCAACATCAACCCGGACAAGTTCCAGAAGCCGCTGGAGACCCTGCGCCAGACCATCAAGAGCATCCCGTTCCGTTTTCGCGATGCCAAGGTGGAGATCACCATCTCCATCGGCGCAACCCTGTTCAAGGATGGGGACAACCCGTCAGATGTGTTCGAGCGGGCGGACAAGGCGCTCTACCACTCCAAGCACACCGGTCGGGATCAAGTGACACTGGCCTGACAAGCGGCTAAAAAAACAGCGAACAGTCGTCGCCCTATTTCCCTCCACCCTCTGTTACCACTACTATCGATCTCAGGGGATGCAACATAGCGTCCCCTTTTCTCCCCAGGGAAAAACACAACGATAACAAGTGAGTAAAGGGGAACCTATGATTACGCACATCAATCCCGTCGGCAGCATGGATTTGCTGTCACAGCTTGAGGTGGATCGCCTCAAGCAGACTGCCTCCAGCGATATCTATCAACTGTTTCGCAACTGCTCGCTGGCAGTGCTCAACTCCGGTAGCCATACCGACAGCTCCAAGGAGATCCTGGAGCGCTTCAAATCGTTCGATATTCATGTGATCCGGCGCGAGCGCGGGGTCAAGCTGGAACTGTTCAATGCCCCCGAGCACGCCTTTGTCGATGGCGAGATCATTCGCGGCATTCAGGAGCACCTCTTCTCGGTGCTGCGCGACATTCTCTATGTCTCCAATCAGCTCGAGTCCAACCGCCAGGTCAATCTGACCAACTCCACTCATATCTCCAACGTGGTGTTCGCCATTCTGCGCAACGCCAAGGTGATCCTGCCCGGCGCCGATCCCAACCTGATCGTCTGCTGGGGTGGCCACTCCATCAATGCGATCGAGTACCAGTACACCCGCGCCGTGGGCAGCGAACTGGGCCTGCGTGAGCTGAACATCTGTACCGGTTGCGGCCCGGGCGCCATGGAAGGCCCGATGAAAGGTGCCGCCGTCGGCCATGCCAAACAGCGGGTACGCAACGGACGCTACATCGGCCTCACGGAGCCTTCCATCATTGCGGCCGAACCGCCCAACCCCATCGTCAACGAGCTGGTGATCCTGCCGGATATCGAGAAGCGGCTGGAAGCCTTCGTGCGCCTCGGCCACGGCATCATCATCTTCCCGGGCGGGGTCGGCACCGCCGAAGAGCTGCTCTATCTGCTCGGCATCATGATGCATCCGGCCAACGAGCGGCAGCCGATGCCCATCATCCTGACCGGCCCGAAAGAGAGTGCCGACTACTTCCGTGCCATCGACGACTTCATCAAGGCGACCCTGGGCGAGCCTGCTACCCGGCTCTACCGGATCATCGTCGGCGATGCGCCGGAAGTAGCCCGGGTGATGAAAGAGGCGATGCCGAAAATCCGCGAATACCGCAAATCGGTCGGCGATGCCTACTCCTTCAACTGGTCCCTCAAGATTGAGCCGGAGTTCCAGCTCCCGTTCGAGCCGGATCACGCCAGCATGGCCAGTCTGGATCTGCACCGCAACCAGCCGCCCCAGTTGCTGGCCGCCAACCTGCGTCGTGCCTTCTCCGGCATCGTCGCCGGCAACGTCAAGGAAGGGGGCATTCGCGCCATCGAGAAGAAGGGCCCCTTCAAGCTGCACGGCGACAAGGAGCTGATGCACCTGATGGACAAGCTGCTGGAGAGCTTCGTCAAGCAGCAGCGGATGAAGCTGCCGGGCAGCCAGTATGTGCCCTGCTACGAAATCGTCCGCTAGGGTACAGATACATCATCGACAGAGGGGCGCATCGGCGCCCCTCTTTATTGGCGCTATGCCTTCCCGACCGCCATCAATCCCCCATAAGGCGAGTGGTTTGTTACAATGGGGCGTCCCGACCGCCAAGAGTGCCCCATGTCAACTATCCGGCCACACCTGCTCATCATCGATGCCCTCAACCTCATTCGCCGTCTGCACGCGGTACAGGCCCAGCAGGCACTGACCCCTGCCCAGGCGCTGGTTGCAACCCGCGCCAACCTTATCAATACCTGCCGCAAGCTGCTGGCCAATAGCGAGCCGACCCATGTCATTGCCGTGTTTGATGGCGAGGTGCATAGCTGGCGCAAAGAGGTCTATCCGGCCTACAAGGAGGGGCGCACGCCCATGCCCCCCGAGCTGCGTGAAGGGCTGGCGACCCTGCAGGATGCTTTCTGGGAGTGCGGTGTCGATGCCCTGCTCTCCGAGACCGATGAGGCGGATGATCTCATCGCCACTCTCGCCTGCGGCATCGCCAGCCACGGCCATCAGGCAACCATCATCTCCACCGACAAGGGGTTCTGCCAGCTCATCTGCCCGCAGATCCGGGTGCGCGACTACTTCAACAAACGCTGGCTGGATGCGGCCTTCGTCCAGCAGCAATATGGGGTAGCCCCTGCTCAGCTGGTCGACTTCTGGGCCCTGACCGGTATCAGCGGTTCCAATATCAAGGGGGTTCCGGGGATCGGCCCCAAGACCGCCACCCAGCTGTTGCAGCAATATGGCAATCTGGCAGCCATGCTCGAGGCCTGCCAGCAAGAGGATGCCACCAAACCGTTGATCAAGCTGCGCCAGCATCAGGATGAAGCCCTGCTGGCCCAGCGGCTGGTGCGCTTGCAGCGGGATATTCCGCTGGGATTCAACCTGCGGGACATCCGCTACCCGCCCCAGCCGGACTAAATGGCCGAACAAAAATGCAGGCAAGGGTGCGAACCATGACGAGACTCACCCTCGCTGTTGATGAAAGTGAGTAGAATGTAAAGGAATGTGGTTGGTTTGCTGAGTAAATGCTATAAAGCAGCCCCATCCTCCCCTATACCCTGGAAGTGGAACCCTCTCATGTCCAAAAGAAAAATTACCGTGATCCCCGGCGACGGCATCGGCCCCAGCATCATTGAATCAGCCATCCAGATCCTGACCCATGCGGGCTGTGACTTTGAGTACGAATACGCTGATGCGGGTCTGGTTGCCCTCGAGAAGCATGGCGAGCTGCTGCCCCAGGCTACCCTGGATCTGATTGAGAAGAACAAGGTGAGCCTGAAAGGGCCATTGACCACACCGGTCGGCGGCGGTTTTACCTCCATCAACGTCTCCCTGCGCAAGAAATTCAACCTCTACGCCAACGTGCGTCCGGTCATCTCCTTCAAAGGTACCAAGAGCCGTTACGACAACATCGACATCATCACGGTGCGTGAAAACACCGAAGGGATGTACTCGGGTGCAGGTCAGAAGCGCAGCGATGACAACAAGAGCGCCGAGGCGATGAGCATCATCACCCGCGAAGGGGCCGAGCGCATCGTCAAGTTCGCCTTCGAGCTGGCCCGTCAGGAAGGGCGCAAGAAGGTCACCATCATCCACAAGGCGAACATCCTCAAGTCGACCTCCGGCCTGTTCCTCGAAGTGGCCCGTGAAATCGCCAGCCACTACCCGGATATCCAGAGCGAAGAGATGATCGTCGATGCCGCCTGCATGAATCTGGTGATGTATCCGGAGCGTTTCGATGTCATGGTCACCACCAACCTGTTCGGCGACATCCTCTCGGATCTCTGCGCCGGTCTGGTGGGGGGGCTGGGCATGGCACCGGGTGCCAACATCGGCGATGGCGCCGCCATTTTCGAGGCGGTCCATGGCTCTGCGCCCGACATCGCAGGCAAGAACATTGCCAACCCGACCTCGGTGATCCTCGCCTCCATCCAGATGCTGGAGTACCTCGGCATGCAGGATAAAGCAGAGCGGATCCGCGAGGCGGTACGAGCTACCATCGAATCCGGTGACCGGGTCACCCGCGATCTGGGCGGCAGCGCCTCCACCAGTGAATTCACCCAGGCGATCATCGATCGACTGTGAGTTAATTCATTGATTTTAAAAGGGAGCTTCGGCTCCCTTTTTTATATTTCCGAATCCTTTGCCACTCCCCGAACAGCAACTATGTTCAATAGAGAAGAAGAACAGGGAGTGTTTTTCATGAAGGGATACGGGTGCTATCTGGTTTCGGGTCTACTGCTGGTGTGTGGCACTGCCAGTGCCTTCGAACAGGCGCAATCAACCCAAACCGCCAAACTGCCGCAGCAGGAAAAACGGACTGCCACCGAGGTATGGCGCTCGAGCCTGGATACCAACGACCTGCTCAAGGCGCCCAAACCCCTGTCGTTTGGTATTGAAGTCTCCACCGACAACTTTGGTAATCAAAAGATCACCTCCTACCCGCAGCTCAATCTGACCCCGGAGAAGAGCGTCAGTCTGTCGGTCGAACGCTTCAGACCCAAGGTCAAGTTCAAGGCTGGCGGCATGAACACCGCCGTCAGGCTGAGAGGAGACGGGATAAAAATGCAGTTCAATCCGGTCGACAAAACCATCCCGCTGCAGATCGAGATCAAGGTGACCGACGACGAATCTTCCCTGCGCCTCGATTACCGTTTCTGATATTTTCCGGCAGCCGAATAGCAAAAGGCCGACAGGTTTCCCTGTCGGCCTTGGTATTTATCGTACGGGCTGAACGCTTACATCACGCCTTGGGCTCGAGTTTGGAGACCCAGTACTTGTTGTAAACATGCACGGTGATCTCTTCCCGATCGTGATAGAGCTGCTTGGCCTGGATCACGAACGCGTTGTCGATCTCCTTGAGCATCTCGCGCAGCACTTCGATATTGTGTACCGATTCAGCATAACGCTTCTTCATCGGCAGCTTGAGGTTGAACATCGCCTCCTGGCAGTCGCCCTCACGGAACCAGTCCGCAATCATGTGAACGACCCGCGCCGGTTTATCGACCATGTCGCACACCAGCCAGTAGGTGTTCTTCTTGCTCGGACGCCAGACGAAACCGTCATCCCGGATATGCTTGACCTGACCGGTATCCATCAGGGATTGGGCCATCATGCCGTTGTCGACCGCCGTCACCATCATGCCACGACGCACCAGCTGATAGGTCCAGCCACCCGGGCAGGCGCCCAGATCCACCGCCTTCATGCCTGAGCAGAGACGCACATCCCACTCTTCCCGCGGCACGAACACGTAAAACGCCTCCTCCAGCTTGAGGCTGGAGCGGCTCGGCGCATCGGCCGGGAAGCGCAGGCGCGGGATCCCCATGTGGAATCCGGAGTTGTTGAACGAGTAGGAGTAGCCCAGCAACACGTGATCATTGGCCATGAAGAAGGCGTGGAACACCGGACGGTTCGGCGTCTCCTTCTTGGTCAGGATCTCGTTGCTGCGCAGCGCCTGACGAAGCGGCACGGTGAACTTGCGGCAGAAGGCCGACAGCTCTTTCGCTTCGTTGGTATCCGCGGTCTCGACCCGCAGATCGCCGCAAATGGTGTATTCGCGAACCGCCTCGATGATGGGAGTGATCCTGTCCGCGACATCCAGCGCCTTCAGCTCATGGGTCACCACCAGCATCTGACGGATGAAGATGAGCTCCCGGAACGGCAGCTTGCGAGCCAGCAGGTCCGCCTGCTCCTCGTCATACAGTTCGAAGATCACATAACCGCTGTCGTCCTTGACCCGGGCGAAACCGTAGCACTGCATGTTACCGGCACGCTCGGTGATCTCTGCAGCCGCCTCTTTCTCAAAACCGGGGCGGCAATAAAGCAGCAGATTATTCATTTTTTCCTCCAAGACGACAGCCGGCCCAAATCAAAGCCGCCCATCCCAACATAAAACAGAGGCCACCGGCCGGGGTAATCAACCCCAGCCCCTTGCTGCCAAGCAGCACCATGGCGTAAATACTGCCGGAGAATCCGATGATCCCCAGCACAAAAGCGGTGCCAGCCAGGTGGATCACCTTGCTGCGCACACCACACCAGCCCAGAACCAGCAGGGCCAATGCGTGAAAAAACTGATATTGCACGGCGGTATTGAACGCCGCCAGACGCTCGGGCGTAATGCCGGTCGCCGCCAATCCATGGGCGCCATAAGCCCCCAGCATGGTGGCCGTCAACCCGAAGAGACCGGCCAGTATCAGCCAATGTCGATGGATCTGCATCCTCACTCTCCCTCTCTCATCACGGCTGGCAATCAAACCAACCCTCTCGTGCTATCCATGCCGGGCCACAAAATGGCTGATGGCCGCCGCTGCATGCTGCATATTCTCCTGCTCACTCACGCCACTGGCTTTACGCGGTTTGAAACCATGATCACCATCGGTCAACCAATGGACCGATACGGCGGGTGAGAAGGGGAAATCGGCCAGTTCGGCGCGACTACCGAAGGTATCGCGCTCCCCCTGCAACAGCAGGGTTGGCACTGCAATATGCTTGAGTACCTCGCCTCGCCAGCTGTCGGGCTTGGCCGGAGGGTGGAAAGGATACCCGAGAATGAGCAATCCTGCAGCATTCATCTCACCCTCGCCTTCACTATACAGCTCCGCCGCCATCCGCCCGCCCATCGACTTGCCCGCCAGAAACAGCCGTGGATGGGCAAACTCGCGGATCATGTTGCGCCAATGGGCGAGCAGCACAGGTGCTCTGTCCGGCGGGCGGCGCTTGCCATCCTGTGCTCGCTTGGTCATGTAGGGAAAGTTGAAGCGCACCACTTCGATGTCGGGGCCAGCCAGCAGGCGTGACAACTCGGCAAGAAAGACATGATCCATCCCCGCGCCTGCCCCGTGGGCCAGCAAAATGCGAACGGGGGCATCAACTGCCCCCTCGCGGATCACCTCAGGCATCGGCGAGCCTTGCCCTGCGACGCGCCTCTTCCTGCTCCACCAGCTCCAGCATCCAGTCGCGGAAGGCAACGATCTTGCCCTGATCCGACTGTTGCTCCTGGCACACCAGATAGAAGGCATTTTTGCTCACCAGCACCTGCTCGAACGGGCAGATAAGGCGGCCGGCCTCAATCTCGGGTTGTGCCAGCACGCTGTGGCCAAGCGCCACCCCCTGGCCGTGGATCGCCGCCTGGATCACCATGGTGGAGTGGCTGAAGATGGGCCCCTGATTGACGTTGGGTGCATCGATATCGAGCTGGCGGAACCAGGCCTTCCAGTCGCGGCGGGAGGTATCGTGCAGCAGGGTATGAAGAGTCAAATCTTGCGGCGTACGCAGCGGTTTGGGCCCGGTCAGCAGCAAGGGGGAACAGACCGGGATCAGGTATTCGGTATGCAACTTGTCACAACGCAGACCCGGCCAGTTGCCGCGCCCGTAATAGATGGCCACATCCACGTCGTCGGTGAGCGACCCTTCGTCGAGATCGACCGCCTTGATCCGCACATCGATATCGGGGTGGCGCTCGCTGAACTTGACCAACCGCGGCACCAGCCACTGGATGGCGAAACTCGGCTGCAAACTGACAGTCAACGCCCCCTTGGCACTGCGGGCCAGCAGCTTGTCGGTCGCCTCAGAGATGGAGGCAAAGATGTCCTTGATATCCAGGAAATAGCCCTGCCCCTCTTCGGTCAGCAACAAGGAGCGGTTTTTACGGCGGAACAGCTTGATGCCAAGATACTCCTCCAGCGCCTTGATCTGGTGACTGATGGCAGCCTGAGTCACAAACAACTCTTCTGCTGCGCGGGTAAAGCTTAAGTGACGAGCCGCTGCTTCAAACGCCTTGAGGGCATTGAGCGGAGGTAAACGACGAGACATGACACCAGCCGACGATGAGTTTTTCTAATGGGGCGCATTATAATTTGTCGGTTGCGGGTCGACCAGTGAATAAACATAATTCGCCCAGCAATCAGTCGTCATATGGCTCACATTTTCTACTACATGTTGGTTTACATGTGTTTTTCGTGAGTCTTTCGACTGTGATTGTGGTGTTGTGTTTCTTCCTCTGCGGGAAGAGGGGCTCAAATCTTCTCGATTTGACCCAGTCTGTCATCTGAATGTGTTTGGCGCCTCCAGCTGGATGGCGCCTTTTTTCATCCCTTCTATACCTTGAACTGCCCCACCAGCTGCTGCTGCTTGTCCGCCAGCGCAGAGAGCTCGCGACCATTTTCGGCGGAGGTCGCCGCCTCGGCCCGAATGGTGTGGCTCACATCGCGAATGTTGCTGACGTTGCGGTTGATCTCGTCCGCCACCCGGCTCTGCTCCTGCGCCGCCCGGGCAATCTGCTCGTTCATCTGATGGATGGTGGAGACCGACTGGATGATCTGCTCCAGCACCTGCACCGAGAGATCCACCTTGGCGAGCGTCTCGTCAGCCTGACCATGACCATCGCGGATCGCCTTGACCACGGCGCCGGTACCGGATTGCAGTTGGCTGATCAGAGTCTGGATCTCGACGATGGCATTCTGGGTGCGACCGGCCAGATTGCGCACCTCATCGGCCACCACGGCAAAGCCACGGCCCTGCTCACCGGCCCGCGCCGCTTCAATAGCCGCATTCAGCGCCAGCAAGTTGGTCTGCTCGGCAATCCCCTGAATAACGGTGAGAATGTCATTGATGTTGCCACTGTTGGCCGAGAGCCGCTCCACCACCGGCTGGGCATCGTTGATGATGGTCATCAGCTTGCGCATCGCCTCCTGGGTGTCGGCAACGACATATTTGCCCTCTTGCGCCGCGGCATCAGTGGTGTTGGCAGCCGCCACCGCCGAGCCGGCATTACCGGAGACCTGCAACGCCGTGGCGCTCAGCTCTTCAAATGCCGTCGCCACCAGATCGATCTCCTGATACTGGGCCTGCATGCCGCTGCTGGTGCGCTCGGCCACCTGCGCGGCTCGCTCGGCACTGTTGCGCGTACCGGAGACGGTATCAATCACCTGACTGATGGTGGATTGCAACTTGTTGAGGAAGCTGTTGAACCACTTGGCCAGCTCGCCGATCTCGTCTTGCCGCTGGATCTCGATACGCTGGGTCAAATCCCCCTCGCCGCTGGCGATATCCTTGAGGCGAGCAACTACGGCGCGAATGGGCGCCACGATCTGGCGCGCCATCCACCAGATAAAGCTCAGGGCCACCAGCGAGATCAGCACTCCGATAGAGAGTTGCGAGACCACGCTGCGATTGGCCTCACTGGCCAGCTCATCTTGCAGTTGCTGGGCCGAGGCCAGCACTACGGCCCGTGGCAATTCAATGTAGATGCCCCATTTACGGTCGGTGCCACGCATGGATACCGGGACAAAGGTCTGCAACAAGGTGCCATCGCTGCTCCAGCGAGTCAGCTCCTGACCCTGACTGAGCCAGCCTTTCAGCTCGCTGGCCAGCCCCTGATACTTCTGATCCAGCCCGCGCCCCATGGTCACATCGAACTCATCGGCTCCCGCCACGCGCCCCTCGTGACTGACCAGCAAGATTCTGCCCTTGCCGTCATAGAGCTCCTTGTCCATGGTACTGACCAGACTCTGCAAAGTGGCCAGCGAGATATCGACCCCGACCATCCCCAGCAAGGTCTCCTGCTCCAGCAGCGGGACCGTCACCGAGGTCATCAATATCTGTTTATCGCCCACATCGTCCAGATAGGGCTCCAGCAGGCAGAGGGCACGGGTGCGAATGCTGCAGCGATACCACTCGTTTTCGATGCCACCAGCCTCGGTCGGGCTCTCATCGGCCAGTACATCCTCATTCTGCACTTCCGGCTCTATCTTGCCGTTGTCATAGGCCCAGTAACTGGAAAAACGCCCCTTGTCGTTGGAACCCAGCGCCGTGGAGCCCTGATAGTTGCTGTCTTCCCCATCCAGCTGGTCAGGCTCGAACACCGCATAGACACCAAGCAGATTGGTCGATGAGGCAACGGCATCGTGCAGTTGCTGATTGACGGCGCTGCGCAGCGCCTCCGAATGGACAAAGTTCTCGGCCGCATTCTTGCGCTGGAACAACACGCTCTCCGCCAGCAAACTGGCGCGGAAATAGGCCTCATCGAGATAGCTGGTCACCTTGGCCGCCTGCTCCGAGCCCATCGCCTTCATCCAGTTCTCGGCAGACTGCTGCGCCTCGTGCATGGTGGCTTGCCGCACCTGCTGTTGCATCTTGTTCGCGTTGTAAATCGAAGAGGCAACCAGAGCGGCGGCTGTCACCAACAGACAGCAACCGGCGATCAGGGTAATCCGACCCTGGACAGAAAGAGCGCTCATGCCAATATTCCTACGTCATACAGATATGGATAGATTATCGACTTTATAAACAAAAACTTAACTCTCTCACAGCAAATCCAGCGAGAGTTGATTAACTTCACCCTCTTTTGGCAAACCCACCACCAAGCCCAGCAGGCGAACCGAACGCCCTTGCGCCCGCTGTAGCCCCTCTTTGAGCAGGGGAACGAACAAGGCTGGCTGATAGCCACCCTGACTGCGATAGACGGTGGTCTGGTGGAAATCGGCAAACTTGAGCTTGATTCCCTGCCCCATCACCTGCTCGGCAGGGCACGCCAGCTGAAATCGCCGCTCCAGCTCCGGCAGCAGTTGCTGCAATACCGTCAGGCAGGCGGCTTCGTCACAAACATCGCTCGCCAGGGTGGTCTCCACCCCGATGGTTTTGCGGATCCGGTGCGCCTGCACCGGCTGTTCATCCAGCCCCCAGATCCGGGTCGTCAACATCTCCCCCAGCTTGCCAAAACGACTGCACAGCTCTTGTGCCGACAAGGCCCGCGCATCCTCACAGGTGTAGAGCCCCTGCGCCTCCAGCCGCTCGGCAGTCTTGCGCCCCACCCCGGGCAGTTTGCCGAGGGGCAACTGGCAGACAAATTCGGCCACTTCGTCGGGACGAATGACAAACAGACCATCAGGCTTGCGCTGCTCCGAGGCGAGCTTGGCGAGAAACTTGTTGGGGGCCACTCCGGCCGAGGCGGTCAATCCCAGTTCGGTGACGATGGCTTGCCGGATCTCTTGCGCCATCAGGGTGGCGCTGCCGCCACAGCAGCGACTGTGGGTCACGTCGAGGTAAGCCTCGTCCAGTGACAGCGGTTCAACCTGATCGGTATAGCGCAGGAAAATGGCCCTGAGCTGACGGGAGATATCCTTGTACACCGCCATTCGCCCAGGGATCAGTACCAGCGGCGGGCAGAGTTTTTTCGCCAGGGCGCTCGGCATGGCGGAGCGCACCCCGAACCGGCGCGCCACATAGTTGCAGGTCGAGATGACGCCGCGCCGCTCGGAGGCCCCACCGATGGCGAGCGGCACCTCCCGCAACGCCGGATTGTCCCGCATCTCCACCGCGGCAAAAAAGCAGTCCATGTCGATATGGATGATCTTGCGCATACCACTGTATAAATAAACAGACATGGCATCATCTTACCCCAAGGATAACCGCAGCTCTATCTCTCTCGTTGCGGCTAAAATAGTAGACTCCAAGGAGACCTTTACTACCACAATGACAAGGAGCGTTCGGGATGAAATATCTTTGGCTGGGACTCTGTTTGCTGCCGTTGACCGGCATCGGCAAGAACAACCCGACGGCAGAGTGCCGCTGGCTGTACGACCGGATTGAGATACTGGAACAGGCCATCAAGAAAGGGGACACGCTCGGCACGGAGCAGGAGTTGTCACGCTGGCGCGAAGAGTTTCGCAAGAAGCAGTGCAAACAGTACGACTACTGAGCCGGACAATATGGCGTGACTGACAACGGCAGATAACAAACGGGCCCCGATCATGATGATCGGGGCCCGTTTTTCAACCCATGGCCAGCTTGATTCAGCAGCAGAGTGCGCTCAAGACAGCACCATAGGGCCAGCCACGGCGGCCGCCACCTCATCCCCGCGCAGCACCCGAACCAGTTCGAGCGCAAACTCGATGGCACTGCCCGGCCCCTGACTGGTGATAAGGCGATGAGCCTCATCCCTGACTACCCGCTCATGTGACAGCTGCGATGTCGGTAGTCGGGACTGAAAGCCGGGATGACAGGTGACGATGGCACCATCCAGCAGGCCGTGATGTTGCAACACCACCACAGGGGCGGCGCAGATGGCAGCGCGCCAGCGACCAAGAGCGGCCTGCTCTTTGAGCAGATCGATGGCCAGCGGGGTATCGCGGATCACTTCGCTGCCGGGCAGACCGCCGGGTACCACGATGGCTTCAAAGTCCCGACGGGTCAGCTCGTCGATATGACAATCGGCCACCAGCTGTACCCCCCGCGACGCTTTCACCTGCCGGGATCCGGCGGGGCAGCAAGAAGCCAGCACCACCTCGATGCTGGCACGCACCAGGGTATCGACAATGGCGACCGTCTCTATCTCTTCCGACCCGGGGGCCACCAGCACCAGTACACTCACGTTCGCCTCCTTGCTGCTTGCTCTGCCATGTAAAAGATCAGACGGCCTGGCTCTTCTCTTTAATCGCCTGATAGAGACCCTGATTGACCGGTACGGCAATGCCATGCCGGGCAGCCTTGGCCAGCAGGAAGCCGGTGATGGCCTCAATCTCGGTCTCTCGTCCCAGCTCCATATCCTGATACATGGAGGAGTAATTGTCAGCGGTCAGTTCCACCACTGTCATCACCCGGCGCTGCAACTCTTCTGCCGTGGTAGTAATGCCTTCGGCGCACATCACATCCGCCACTTCCACGCAGATCTGCTGCAGGGCGTCGGCAAAACGGGGGCCTGCCAGCTCGCCATTTTTCAGCTTGTAGAGGGCCGTCAGGGGATTGATGGCACAATTGATGGCCAGCTTTTGCCACTGACGTACCAATACCTGCTCATCCCAACCAGCCTGACCCAGCGCCAGCGCCAGCTCATCCGCGAGCGCGGCGTGGGCCTTGGCGGCTTCATTGATCGGGCCGAGCCAGGTTTCGCCCTTGCCAGTATGACGGAAGACAAAATGGCCGCACTGCATGGCGCCATGGCTGGTGACACCGGCAATCACCGGATTGTGCGGGAACATCTCGACCACCTGCTCGGCAATGCCCATCCCGTTGTGCAGCAGCACGATCGGCACGCCAGCATCCAGTTTGCTTACCAGCGGTGCCAGTGCGGCAACCACCTGACTGGCCTTGGTCATCACCAGCAGACGCTGGATCTTGCCGGGTTTGCTGACAAATCCGCGCTCGATATTGAGCAGCTGGACATGCCCCTCCAGCGAGGTGAAATCGATCCCCGGATGGAGCGTGGACTTATGATGTTCGCGCAACAAGACACGGGTTGATTGACCACTCTGGGTCAGCAGGGAGGCAAAAACGCCGCCGAGGGCGCCACAACCCAACAGTGACCACTTCGGAGTAACGGGTGGAATAACGGGCTGTCGGGAATTTTTTAATCCGCTTGGCATGGTGTGACTCTGTCAGGGTAAGGGTTGCAATCCTCTCAACCTGTTACCGGGGATAAGTGAAGATGTCGCTGGTGGACACTAACGGGTCCACCCGTCCTGTGCGCAGGGGATTCTAGCAGAGCAACCCCATCAAAATCAGCAAATTTGCCCGTTTTCTGGTAGATTTGCCCCCCGATAACGCAACATGAGGAGCTCCGGCTATGCCGTCATTCGATATTGTCTCTGAAGTCAAAATGAACGAGGTGTTGAACGCAGTCGACAACGCCAATCGTGAACTGGCCACCCGTTTCGATTTTCGTGGGGTAGAAGCCAGCTTCGAGTTGAACAAGGAAGAGGTAAAACTGGAAGCCGATGCCGATTTCCAGCTCAAGCAGATGGTCGAAATCCTGCGCGGTGCCCTGCTCAAGCGCAACATCGAAAACAGCTCCATGGAAGTGGGTGACTCCGTTCACTCCGGCAAGCGCTTCCACCTGACCGTCAAGTTCAAGCAGGGGATCGAGAAAGAGATCGCCAAGAAGCTGGTCAAGCTGATCAAGGACTCCAAGATCAAGGTACAGGTCGCCATCCAGGGTGATGAAGTACGTGTCACCGGCAAGAAGCGTGACGATCTGCAAGAGACCATGGCACTGGTCCGTGGCGCCGAACTGGGTCAACCGATGCAGTTCCAGAACTTCCGCGACTGATTTATCCACTCAGCCGTGGCGCACTTGATGACTCGCGCCACGCTATCTAAATCGCGGCCATAAAAAAACCGGAGCAGATGCTCCGGTTTTTTGTACCCCAAGTTTGATTAGAACTTGTAGGTAACAGAGAAGTAGTGGCTGAAGCCAGTGCTCTTCCAAGGAGTACCATCGTATGCAGTGGAGCCATCTTTGGTACCGTAAGCATCCATAAAGTACTTCAGACCATAACCAACTGCATAACGGTCGGAGTGCCAGTAGATACCGTGGAAAGTAGCCAGGTTGTCGCTAGTACGGTCAGCGCGATCGTGGGTATCCAGACCGAATTGATAATCCAGATAGCCCTGGTAGGAAACAAAGCTGCCATTGCCGAAGGTATAGAAAGGCTTGAACCAGTTCATGGAGAACTGATAACCGTTCCAGTCACCTTCTTCTTCAGTGAAGCCGCTTTCGGTTGCATGGCGAGCATACAGGTTCATGCCAACTTTACCGAACCAAGGCACCTGTACATCAGCACCCAGACCGATCATGTTCTCCATCATGGAGTCATCAACGTTGTTCAGGGTAGCGATGTAGAGCTCTTGTACCGGGCCGAAGGAGAGATCTTTACCAGTCAGGGCATCCAGAGAGAGACGCGGGGCGAACTTCATGAAGATGTTCGGGCCATTGTGTTTGTCGCTATGGCTGCTTTGGAAAATATCGAACACATCGACATAGCCATACAGATCAAACAGACCGGAACGACCACCAAATTCCATTTCCAGATAGGTATCGTTGTAGCCATCCTTCGCGCTCATAGGACGCTGGTCAATGGTATGCATCACGTTGAACTGCATCCACTTGTAGTCATTCTTGTGGATATCACCGCTGTAATCAGCAGCAAAGGCCGGAGTAGCGGCAGCAGCCAGCAGACCGGCAGCGATCAGAGTCTTGGTAAATTTGGCCATTTTATTGGTCTCTTGTGCGTTAGTTGAGGTTTTCCGTAGCCTGCCCACAAGGAGCGAGAGGAATTCTAATCAAATAAAATCGGGGGAGAAACAACTTCTCGGGAACTTTATCCGGAAGTGTGAATCTAATCACCCCCGATTCTACGCAAACGCTTGCTATTTGTCAGCCGTTGAGAGCAACTCACTCCCTTTTCTGGCGACAAGCACAATCAACAACAACACGGGCAAGCCCAATAAACTGGTTCCGACAAAGAAGGCACTGTAGCCAATCTGCTCCACAACCTGCCCGGAAAAACCGGCCAGCAACTTGGGTAGCAGCAACATTACCGAGCTGAACAGGGCGTACTGAGTGGCCGAAAATGCCACATTGGTCAGGCTGGAGAGATAGGTCACGAAGGCCGCGGTCGCGATACCGGCACTGAGGTTATCCAGCGAGATGATCAGAGTCAGCAGCTCCAGGTTGTGACCAACCTGATGGAGCAGGGCAAACAGCAGGTTGGTGCTGGCGGTGAGCAGCGCCCCCAAAAATAGAATGCGCAACGTGCCAAAGCGCATCACCAGCACGCCCCCAAATGCAGCGCCGACCAGCGTCATAATGACGCCAAACACCTTGGTGATGGTGGCCACTTCAGTCTTGCTGAACTGCATATCCACATAGAAGCTGTTGGACATCACCCCCATCACCACATCGGCAACCCGATAGCAGGCGATCAGAGCCAGGATCAGCAGCGCCGAGCTGCCATAGCGACGAAAGAAGTCGGCAAACGGACACCAGACCGCCTCATAGCCCCAGGCCCCCGCACTCGCCAGCAGCGCAGGCCACCCCTGTTCCAGCAGCAACGCCTTGCGCTCGGCCTGTTGCTTGCCCTGCCCGGCCAGATCGATATCCGGTTCGTGGCAAAACAGGGTGGTGATGACCCCGAGTGACATCAAGCCCGCCATCACCAGATAGGTGACCTGCCAGCCACGATAGTCATAGCCGCTGTTGCTGCCAAACCAGGCCGCCAACGCCAGCGCACCGGCACCCGCCATGATCATCGCCAGCCGGTAGCCGGTCATGTAGGAGGCCGCCATCGCCGCCTGCAGCCGCTCGGGGGCGGATTCGATGCGATAGGCATCGATAACGATATCCTGCGTGGCCGAGGCAAAGGCCACCAGCAGGGCAAACAGCGCCAGCTGGGCCAGCTCGGTCTTGGGATCGCAGAACGCCATGCCGACCAGCGCGGCGGCAATCAGCAGCTGGGAGAACAACATCCAGCTGCGACGACGCCCCAGCAGCGTGGAGAGCAACGGCAGCGGCATGCGATCCACCAGCGGCGACCACAACCATTTAAAGCCATAGGCGAGCGCCACCCAGCTCATATAGCCGATATCGGTCAGGCTGACATCGGCCTCGCGCAACCAGAATGAGAGGGTACCGAACACCAGTAGCAGCGGCAGACCCGATGAAAAACCCATGGCAAAGAGAATAAACACCCGAAATTCGAGATAGACGGCGAGGGACTCTCTCCAGCTTGGTTTGCGGATCATGTTCAACTACCTGACGACTTTGGAAAAGTGCGTCATTTTGGCAGGTTGATGGCAGATAGCCAAGGCGAGCAAAGAGATAGGTCAAAGAAGCCCGGATAGAGAAAAGGCCCATCCCGAACGGGATGAGCCTTGTATTGTGACCTGACGAGGCGAGGTGACGAACCGCGTCCGGCGAGAGTTACTTGCCCGCTTTCTTGTCGACTTTCTTGTCTGCCGGAGTTTCTGCCAGCAAGACCACCTTCTTCAGAATGATGGGACTGGTCGGCACATCGTTGGCACGCAGAATGGGGCTGTAACCGGTCTGTACCTGAGCCAGCTTGTCCAGCACCTCCATCCCCTGCACCACCTGACCGAACACGGTATAACCCGCGGCGCCACCGGCGTTGAGGTTGTTGTTGTCGACCAGATTGAAGTAGAACTGGCGAGTAGCGCTGTCGACCGCCTGGGTGCGGGCCATGGCGATGGAGCCACGCTTGTTGGGCAGACCGCCGCGCGACTCGTTGACCACAGGCTCATAAGTCGGCAGTTGCTGGAACTGCTGGTTGTAGCCCCCACCCTGCACCACGAAATCCTGGATCACCCGGTGGAAGATGCTGCCGTCATAGCTGCCATCAGCCACGTAGCGCAGGAAGTTCTTCACCGTCTGGGGCGCCTGCTTGGACGCCAGCTCCACCACGATATTGCCGTGGTTGGTCTCCATTCTGACTTTCGGGCCCGCGAACGCCAGCGGGGCGATCAGCATGGCCAGCAACCAGAGTTTTTTCATCATCAGACCCCTGCACCGTTCGGTTGACCTTTCAGGTAACCGCGCAGCGCATCATCCGCCATGATCTGCTGCAGCACGCTACCCAGTTGCAGGTTCAGTGTAGACTCCAGATCGGCCATGCTTGGCTCGCTCGGGCTCTCCTTGCTGGAGGACATGTTGAACTGCTTGGTCAGACGGTTGCCCTGGAAATCGGCGATCACCTGCAGGCTGACGCGGGACTTGGTGACATAGGTAAAGGTCTTCTCTTCCACATTGACTGCGGCGTTGGAGATCACCAGCGTCAGGTTGGTGGTGCCACTGTTGCCCACTTCCAGACCCTGGCTGCGCAGCCCTTCGGCCAGCCGCTCGGCCATCAGCAGGTTGAGCGGACGCTCGCTGTTGACCAGCACCGGCGCTTTCTCTTTATGTTTGATGGAGAAGACGTAGGCAGCCTCACGCTTGTCTACCCCTTCCATGGTGATGCGATTGCCAGAGTAGTATTGCTGGTTGGCGGGGATCACCTGCGGATTGAGCAGCGCCGTCTCCGGCCAATGAGTGGCACACCCGCCCAGCATCAGGGCGGCCAGCAGCAAGAGTGACTTTTTCATCATGGTTTCCTTTGGCTTTAGCGTTTGATGGCTTTCAAAATAACGAATTTGCTGTTCGACGCAACGACTTGTGCGTTGGCAAACAAGCGCTTGAGTTTGTTGTGATAGTCCAGATGACGGTTGCCTACTATCCAGAGTTCACCCCCTTGAGGCAACACCCGGTGCGCATCGCTGAACATCTGCCAGGCGATATGATCGGTGATCGCCTGCAGCTGATGGAAAGGAGGGTTGCAGAGGATCCGATCCGCCGAGCCGACCGCCACCCCGTCGAGACAGTTATTGACCATAAAGCGGGCGCGCGGCAGTGCATCGGGCAGATTGTGCTCGACGTTGAGCTGTGCCGAGGCGACCGCCATATAGGATTCATCGATAAAGGTCACCTCCACCTCGCTGTCTTTGGCAAGCAGCGACAACCCCAGCACCCCGTTGCCACAGCCCAGATCGATCACCTTGCGGGCACTGTGGATGGGCAGGTTGTCCAGCATAAAGCGGGCACCGATATCGAGACTGGTGCGCGAGAAGACGTTGGCATGGTTGTGGATGAGCATGCCACTCCCCTCCAGCGGCCAGACAGTCGGGAAGGGGTTGGCCAGCGCGGGACGTTCTGCCTGCGGCTCGCAGTGAATGAGGCGCGCCTTCTTCCAGGCCAGCGAGGTACGGGTAGGCCCCAAATACTTCTCGAACAACTTGAGGGTGGAGGTATGAATATCCTTCGCCTTGCCGGCAGCGATAACGCGGGTTGCCGGTGTCACCACCTCCCGCAGCGCCAGCAGTTGCTGCTCCAGCAGTGCCTGATATTTGGAGACCTTGATCACCACCAGCGCAGGGGCATCGGGCAGCGGCGCCAGCGCATCCTGCAAGCGGATACCACCCGCATCCAGTCCGTTTTCGGCCAGATTGGCCAGGGTCGCCCGCTCACTGATGTAGGAGTCGGTGACGCAGCAGGGGGAGTGCGGATGCAGATAGGCGGCCAGCGCGCCAAAGCCATCATTCATGATGATGACGGGGCCCGCCTGCTCGAGGGGAGACTCCGCCAGGGTGTTGATCAGATATTCGTCAGCCGCATCCCAGGCTTGCAGGGTCTCCTGACTCTGGCGCGGATAGCGGTAGAGCGTGAGCTGGCAATGGGGAGTGTCGAGAAGGGTTTGCATAGGAAGAGTCCAACCTCGGCTTGATTCGTGTATACAGGCGCCAGGGGCGACGCAAAGTGGCGCTATTCTAGCGAGGAGCAGGAATTTCACCAGTTCGATGCGCATCAAGGGGGCAACTGACCGGTGATTTCCCCCTTACGGGGGCTTATTCCATCGCACGACTGCCGATAGAATGGCCCGACATTCACTCTGGAAGCCGATCCGATGACCATCCAACAACTGATTGAAGCCAAGCTGACCGCCGCCCTCTCCCCCACCGTGCTGGAGGTGATCAACGAGAGCCACATGCACCGTGTGGAACCCGGCTCAGAGAGCCACTTCAAGGTGGTGATCGTCAGCGAGCAATTTGCAGGGCAGCGGCTGCTGGCCCGTCATCGTCAGGTCAATGCCGTGCTGGCCGACGAGCTGGCCGGCGCAATTCATGCACTGGCGCTGCATACCTACACGACAAGCGAGTGGCAGGAAAAAGGCCATGCCCCGCGCACCCCGAGCTGCGTTGGCAAACCGTCACTCTCCTGAAACCGGTTGTACCACAGGATTCCCCTCGAGAACCTGCCAACAAAAATTAAACATATTTCCCCCATTGGCCCCGAAAAGGCTACATCCAAGGGGGTATATTTCGGCATCAAGGCTTTTTGCTGATAGTGGAGACAACGGCAAATACCCCCATCGAGGTATCGAAATAAAAAAACCTTTAAAACCACTACTTACAAGGTGTCGGGGGCTTATTCATTGCAGGTTAATTTTGTGATGGCACGGGGATTTTGCCCATTTGGCATGGCAGAAAATGCACCTTAAGTGGTAAACTCAAGCGCTTTTGAGTGAGCTTGCATGTTGAATAATTGTTGAGCCTGACCACCTGGCGCAGCCACAACATCGACTCATTCAACCACCCGTCGTGATGTATTTCTCGGCGCTAACCAACCTCTCCCGTAACGGTAGTGCAATTGAGTATGATTACAATCAAAAGAGGACTGGACATCCCCGTGCTGGGTGCGCCAGAGCAAGTAATCTACGATGGCCCCGCCATCACCCGTGTTGCGACACTGGGCGAGGAGTTTGTGGGGATGCGACCTACTATGTTCGTCAAAGTAGGTGATCGCGTCATCAAAGGTCAGGATCTTTTTGAAGACAAGAAGAATCCGGGCGTTAAATTCACAGCTCCTGCCACCGGTGTGGTTTCAGAGATCAACCGTGGTGCCAAACGTGTTCTCCAGTCTGTGGTCATCGACCTCGACGGTTCCGATGAACAGGTGACGTTTGAGCATTTTGCCTCTGCCGAGCTGGCCAAGCTCGAGCGCAGCAAGGTGCAAGAGATCCTGGTCGCATCAGGTCAGTGGACTGCGTTTCGTACCCGTCCGTTCAGCAAAGTCCCCGCGGTAGGCACAGCCCCGCGCGCCATCTTTGTGACCGCAATGGACACCAACCCGCTGGCAGCCGATGCCGAGCTGATCATCAAGGAACAGCCACAGGCCTTCCTCGATGGCCTGGCCGTATTGACCCGCCTGACCGACGGCACCGTCTACGTCTGTAAAGGCGAAGGCAGCCTGCCCCACTCTCCGCTGACTCAGGTCAAGGAAGAGATCTTTGTCGGTCCGCACCCTGCCGGTCTGCCGGGTACCCATATCCACTTCCTGGATCCGGTCAGCAGCACCAAGGTGCAGTGGCACATCAACTATCAGGATGTGATCGCATTCGGCAAGCTGTTCACCACCGGTCAGATCTTCACTGACAAGGTGATCGCGCTGGCTGGCCCGAACGTGCTCAAGCCGCGTCTGCTGCGTACCCGTCTGGGCGCCTGCATCAGCCAGCTCACCAACAACGAGCTGCGTGCCGACGAAAACCGTATCATCTCCGGTTCTATCCTGAGTGGTGCCAAAGCCGAAGGGGTTCACGACTACCTGGGTCGCTACCACAATCAGGTTTGCGTGCTGGGTGAAGGTCGCGAGAAAGAGTTCCTGGGCTGGATCAACCCCAGCGCCAACAAGTTCTCTATCACCCGTACCACCCTCTCTCATCTGATGAAGGGCAAGCTGATCAACTTCACCACCACTACCAACGGTAGTGACCGTTCCATGGTGCCTATCGGCAACTATGAGCGGGTGATGCCACTCGACATCCTGCCTACCCTGCTGCTGCGGGACATGGTCTCCGGCGATAGCGACGGTGCGCAAGCACTGGGCTGCCTGGAGCTGGATGAGGAAGATTTGGCGCTCTGTACCTTTGTCTGCCCCGGCAAGACAGAGTACGGCCCGATCTTGCGTGAGTGCCTGACCAAGATTGAACTGGAAGGTTAAGCGATGAGTTTCAAGCAACTTCTTGAAAATATGGAACACCACTTCGAACCGGGTGGAAAGTACGCCAAGTACTATGCCCTGTTCGAAGCGGCGTACACCCTGTTCTACACCCCGGGTAGCGTTACCCGCAACGCCTCCCACGTTCGTGATGCGCTCGATCTGAAGCGCATGATGATCATGGTGTGGCTGGCCGTGTTCCCGGCCATGTTCTGGGGCATGTACAACGTTGGTAACCAGGCGATTGCCGCCATTGCCCACATGGGCTCGGCTGCTGGTGCCAGCAGCTGGCAATATGCCCTGGCTACCATGCTGGGCGCCTCCCTCGATCCGGCTGTAGCCGGTATCGGCAGCAAGATGCTGATTGGCGCCACCCACTTCTTCCCGATCTACATCACCGTCTTCTTTGTCGGTGGTTTCTGGGAAGTGCTGTTCGCCATGGTGCGCAAACACGAGATCAACGAAGGCTTCTTCGTAACCTCCATCCTGTTTGCCCTGATCGTGCCGCCCGAGCTGCCCCTGTGGCAAGCTGCGCTGGGTATCACCTTCGGTGTGGTGATGGCCAAAGAGGTGTTCGGTGGTACCGGCAAGAACTTCCTGAACCCGGCGCTTGCTGGTCGTGCGTTCCTGTTCTTCGCCTACCCGGGCCAGATCTCCGGTGACGCCGTATGGGTTGCCGTTGATGGCTTCTCCGGCGCGACTGCCCTGAGCCAGTGGGCCCAAGGCGGCCAGATGTCGCTGATCAACGGTGCAACCGGCCAGGCTATCAGCTGGATGGACGCTTTCCTGGGTAACCTGCCGGGTTCCATCGGTGAAGTCTCTACCCTGATGATCCTGCTGGGTGCCGCCATGATCGTCTACATGCGCATCGCCTCCTGGCGCATCATCGCCGGCGTGATGATCGGTATGATCGCCACCTCCCTGCTGTTCAACGTCATCGGTTCCGATACCAACCCCATGTTCAACATGCCGTGGCACTGGCATCTGGTACTGGGTGGCTTCGCCTTCGGTATGGCCTTCATGGCGACCGACCCTGTCTCCGCAGCCTTTACCAACAAAGGCAAGTGGTGGTATGGCGCCCTGATCGGCGTAATGGTCGTGCTGGTTCGCGTGGTCAACCCTGCGTTCCCGGAAGGCATGATGCTGGCCATTCTGTTTGCGAACCTGTTTGCTCCCCTGTTTGACCACTTCGTCGCTCAGGCAAACATCAAGCGGAGGATTGCACGTGGCGTTTAATAAAGATTCAACCCTCGGCACCGTCAGCGTGGTTACCGGCCTCTGTCTGGCCTGTTCCATCGTGGTATCCGTTGCCGCTGTGGGCCTGCGTTCTACCCAGCAGGAAAACAAGGCGCTCGACAAGCAGAGCAACATTCTCGCCGTAGCCGGTGTGGATGTGAGCGATGTGGCCAAGCGCGACCTGGCCAAACTGTACGGCGAGAAGATCGAAGCCCGTCTGGTGGACCTGACCACTGGTGAATTTGTTGACGGCGATGCCGACAACTTCGACACCAAGCTGGCAGCCAAAGATCCGGCCCGCAGCATCCGTCTTGCCGCCGCTGACGACAAGGCCAGCCTGCGCCAGATCTCCAAACTGGTTCCCGTGTTCTTCGCCAAAGATGCCGAAGGCAAGGTAGACAACATCATTCTGCCCATTTATGGCCAGGGTCTGTGGTCAACCATGTATGCCTTCGTCGCCGTTGCCGCTGATGGCCAGACCATCAAGGGCATCACCTACTACGACCACGGTGAAACTCCGGGTCTGGGTGGCGAGATCGAAAACCCGGCCTGGCAGGCGCTGTTCAAGGACAAGAAACTGTTCGACCAGAATGGCATGCCGGCGCTGCGCGTCATCAAGGGCCATGCTCCGGCGGGCTCCGAGCACGAGATCGATGGTCTCTCCGGTGCCACTCTGACCGGTAACGGCGTACAGCATACCTTCGACTTCTGGATGGGTCCCAAGGGCTTCGGTCCTTTCCTGGCCAAGGTTCGTGCAGGAGAAATCAACAATGGCTGACAAGAGCGAAATGAAGAAGTTGCTGTTGACGCCTGTGCTGGGCAACAACCCCATCGCCTTGCAGGTGCTGGGTGTCTGTTCTGCACTGGCGGTTACCAGCCAGATGAAAACTGCGTTTGTAATGACCCTCGCGGTCATGGCGGTCACCGCCTTCTCAAACCTGTTCATCTCCCTGATCCGCAACCAGATCCCGAACAGCGTCCGGATCATCGTGCAGATGGCGATCATCGCCTCACTGGTTATCGTGGTTGACCAGGTGCTCAAGGCGTACGCCTATGACATCTCCAAGCAACTGTCGGTCTTCGTGGGTCTGATCATCACCAACTGTATCGTAATGGGCCGCGCCGAAGCGTACGCCATGAAGAGTGCCCCGCTGCCCTCCTTCCTGGATGGTATCGGCAACGGTCTGGGCTATGGCGCCATTCTGCTGAGCGTCGCGACCGTGCGTGAACTGCTGGGCTCCGGCACCTGGTTCGGCATCGAGCTGCTGCCGCTGGTGAACAACGGTGGCTGGTATGTGCCCAACGGCCTGCTGCTGCTGCCGCCGAGTGCATTCTTCATCATTGGTCTGATCATTTGGGGCGTGCGCACCAAGGATCCCAAGCAGGTGGAGGCGAAGGATTAAGGTATGGAACACTATCTGAGTCTGTTGATTAAATCGATCTTCATCGAAAACCTGGCACTCTCCTTCTTCCTGGGGATGTGTACCTTCCTGGCGGTGTCCAAGAAGGTAAAGACCTCCATGGGTCTGGGTATTGCCGTTATTGTGGTGCAGACCATCGCGGTTCCTGCCAACAACCTGATCTACAACTACGTGCTTAAAGATGGCGCTCTGGTATCCGGTCTGGATCTGAGCTTCCTGAGCTTCATCACCTTCATCGGTGTGATTGCAGCACTGGTACAGATCCTGGAGATGGCGCTGGACAAGTACTTCCCGGCACTCTACAACGCGCTGGGTATCTTCCTGCCGCTCATCACCGTGAACTGCGCCATCTTCGGTGGCGTCTCCTTCATGGTGCAGCGTGACTACAACTTCATGGAGTCTGTGGTCTACGGTGTGGGTTCAGGGGCAGGCTGGATGCTGGCGATCGTTGCGCTGGCAGGTATCCGCGAGAAGATGAAGTACTCCGATGTTCCGGAAGGCCTGCGCGGTCTGGGCATCACCTTCATCACCGCCGGTCTGATGGCGCTGGGCTTCATGTCCTTCTCTGGTATCTCCCTGTAATCGGCTTTCCTGCAATCAGAAAGGAACGATAGATGGAAATTATTTTGGGTGTGGTCATGTTTACCGTGATCCTGCTGGCACTGGTGGCAGTCATTCTGTTCGCCAAGTCCAAGCTGGTGACCGCGGGCGACGTGACAATCAGCATCAATGGTGACCCGGCCAAGGCTGTGACCAGCCCGGCCGGTGGCAAGCTGCTCGGCGTGCTGGCTGGCAGCGGTATCTTCGTCTCCTCCGCCTGTGGCGGCGGTGGCTCCTGCGGCCAGTGCAAGGTACGGGTGAAATCCGGTGGCGGCGACATTCTGCCGACCGAACTGGATCACATCAGCAAGGGCGAAGCCCGTCATGGCGAGCGTCTGGCCTGTCAGGTTACCGTTCGCTCCGACATGGATATCGAACTGCCGGAAGAGATCTTCGGGGTGAAGAAGTGGGAATGTACTGTTATCTCCAACGATAACAAGGCCACCTTCATCAAGGAGCTCAAGCTGCAGATCCCCGATGGCGAGAGCGTACCGTTCCGCGCCGGTGGTTATATCCAGATTGAAGCCCCGGCTCACCACGTGCACTACAAGAACTTCGATATTCCCGAGGAGTATCGCGGTGACTGGGATCGCTTCAAGATTTTTGAGCTGGAGTCCAAGGTCGATGAGCCGATCATCCGTGCCTACTCCATGGCCAACTATCCGGAAGAGTTCGGCATCATCATGCTGAACGTGCGTATCGCGACCCCGCCCCCGAGCAACTGGACTGCCCCTCCGGGACAGATGTCCTCCTACATCTTCAGCCTGAAGGCTGGCGACAAGGTGACTATCTCCGGTCCGTTCGGTGAGTTCTTCGCCAAGGACACCGATGCCGAAATGGTATTCATCGGTGGTGGTGCAGGTATGGCGCCGATGCGTTCCCATATCTTCGACCAGCTGCGTCGCCTGAAGTCCAAGCGCAAGATGAGCTTCTGGTACGGTGCCCGTTCCAAGCGCGAAATGTTCTATGTCGAAGACTTTGACATGCTCGCCGCCGAGAACGAGAACTTCACCTGGAACGTCGCCCTGTCTGATCCGCAACCGGAAGACAACTGGGACGGCTACACCGGCTTCATCCACAACGTGCTCTACGAGAACTATCTCAAGAACCACGAAGCACCGGAAGATTGCGAGTTCTACATGTGTGGACCTCCGGTGATGAACGCTGCCGTCATCAACATGCTCAAAGACTTGGGCGTTGAAGACGAAAACATCCTGTTGGATGACTTTGGTGGTTAATCCATGCACAGTGTTGTAAAGACCTGGCTAGCCTTCGGGCTAGCCTTTTTCTTGACTGGGTGCGGTCAGGAAACGGTCCAATCCAAACCGGAGATCCACATCACCGGTAGCACCATGGGCACTTACTACTCCATCAAGGTGGCGGACAGCGCCATCAGCGATCCGGCCAAGCTTCAAGCTGAGGTGGATGTGTTGCTGGAGCGGGTCAACGATCAGATGTCGACCTATCGCCCCGATTCCGAACTGTCGCGCTTCAACCAGCATCGCAGTGCCACGCCGATCGTGGTGTCCCGTGACACCGCGCGGGTCGTCACAGAGGCCATTCACATTGGCCGTGAGAGCCAGGGGGCGCTGGACGTCACCGTCGGCCCCTTGGTCAATCTGTGGGGCTTTGGCCCGGACAAGAAGCCGACCAAGATCCCCTCCGACGAGCTGATCACCCAGACTCGCCAGAAGACCGGCCTGGGCAACCTGCACGTAGTGACCTCGGTGGATGCCGACACCCTGCAAAAAGACATTCCGGATCTCTACGTCGATCTCTCCGCCATCGCCAAGGGCTTTGGTGTGGACAAGGTAGCCGAGTATCTGGAGTCACTGGGTGCGCGCAACTATCTGGTGGAGATTGGCGGCGAGCTGCGGATCAATGGCGTCAACGGCAAGGGTCACCCCTGGCGCGTCGCCATCGAGAAGCCCACCGCAGGCACCGGCACGGTGCAAGAGGTGATCGTGCCCGGTGACAACGGGGTGGCCACCTCCGGCGATTACCGCAACTACTATGAACTGGATGGTCAGCGCTTCTCCCACACCATAGATCCGCGCAGCGGCAAGCCGATCCAGCACCGTCTGGTGTCGGTCACCGTGATCCACCCCTCCTGCATGACCGCAGACGGGTTGGCCACCGTGTTTATGGTGATGGGGACCGAGAAAAGCCTGGCCTATGCCAACGAGCGCGGCCTGGCGATCTTCGTGATCACCAAGACGGACAACGGCTTTGAAGAGGCTTACTCCGATGCCTTCAAGCCCTATCTGGTCAAGAAGTAAGAGGTAGAGATGCAGATTTTTCTGATCACCTTCGGGGTATTCATGCTGGTGATAGCCGCCATGGCTATCGGTTACATCTTCCAGAAGAAGACCATCTCCGGCTCCTGTGGCGGTCTGGGTAGCGTTGGCATCGAGAAAGAGTGCGATTGCCCGGAACCCTGCGACAACCGCAAGAAGAAGATGGCCAAGGAAGAGGCCCGTCGCAAGATGCTGGAAGAGAACCGCATCATCTGATGACTCTGGTTTTTCGGTAAACAAAAGCGCGCCATCGGCGCGCTTTTTACTGGCCGTTATCTTGCGTTAACGGTCAGGGCTGACGTTCGATATAGAGGATCACCTCGCCAAGATGGATACCGAACTTGCTGATCTCGGCACGATTGATCAGACGCTCTTCGTCCAGCAGGTACATCCAGTCATCGAAGCTCACCCGCACCACCTCGCCATCCGGTAGCGCCAGATCGAGCTGATAACGCCAGTTGAGGGCGAACCCTTCGCTTTTACCCACCGCCTCTCCCACCACATCGGAAGCAGTACCGCGCCAGTGACCATCATCGCCCTTGCTCAGATACCAGGTACGGGTCTGCTGGCGGCCATCATCAAAGTAGAACTGCTCGAACAGCTCTCCCTTGCCATCCTTCCAACGACCCACCATCTCGACCCGAAAGCGACTGGTCACTTCGCCGCTGCGGTCGGTCACCAGACCGTGAGCCACCAGCTTGCCGTTGAAGAAACGGGCGAGATCCCAGTTTGGCCCCTGCCCCCGATAGTCATCGAGACTGGCACCACAGCCGCTCAGCAGCAAAAAGGGGAGCAACAGCAACCAGCGGTATGCACGATAGAAAGACATCAGAAACTCCATGTTCAGGGTTGGCCACGCAGGCGGCGGGTCAGGGCGGGATCGCGGCTGTTGTCAGCCAGCCAGATGGCGAGAAAAGCGGCCGAGAATTGCGGATCGGCCAGAGTCCCGAGGGACTTCTCCTGCCACCAGAAGTGGCCTGCCCCGCCCTTGTCGACATAGAAGGTGAGCTTGTCGCCTGCCTGCACATCGGGCCAGAGTGCAGCGAGCTGGCCGAGCCAGCGCTGACGCTCGGCATCAGAGCCAAGACCGAGCCGCTGCCATTCGGCGGCGGTGGCGCTCAGCAGATCTTCCCGCTCGATGGATCTGGCATAGGTGAGGGTCAGGGCCTGCGGATAGTGACCGGGCTGATAGCGCCCGCTCGCACTGTAGAGGGTGGCATCGTAGAGCTTGAACCAGAGCCAGTTCATCTCCCCCTGCCCGACCGGGCGCAGCTGCTGCCAGGGGGCGGCAGAAGCCTGCACTGCGGTTGCTGCAAAGAGCGTAAACGCCAGCAGTAGCGGGTTAATTCCACCCCATATGCCAGTGGTTGGGGTCTTCCAGTTCATGCCAGTCCATCTCCTGTTCCTGCAGGGTGTTGATATCCTGCATCACCACCTGCATCAGCTCCCCTTTCGCGTTCCGCTGGCAGGCAACCACCAGATAGAAGCGATCAGTCAGCTCATGCTGGCTCTCTTTGGTCCATTTGGAAAAAAGCAACGAGTCGGTCGAAAAGGTGTTTGTCATGACTCACCCTCCAGCTTGACCATTACCCACAGGAGTACGGGTAACCACCACATCCAGATCACTGCCAGCAGCGCCGTGCTGATCCAGATGCCCCAGGGTAAGTGTACTGCCCCCATGGCGGCCCCCGCCACATAGGAGGAGGCACCGCCAAACACGCCAAACAGCGCCTGCTGCCAGCGGGGCAAGCGCAGCAGCCAGCGCATGCCGTGACCCAGCGTCAGGGCAAAACCGAGCCAGAGCAGCACCAGCCAGAGGGGAAAACCGGACGGGAACCGGAACAGGCCGAGCTGCCAGAGCAGGGCATCCAGCAGACAGCCGGCCACCGCGATGGGGAGCAGCCGCCAGTCACGCTGGCGGCTGGGTGAGAAGAGAAAGTGCAGCAGCAACATTGCCAGCAGCGGGCCCGGCTGCTGCCACTTCACCGCCAGCAACCAGTAGAGGTTGAACCCCAGCAGGTGAGCCCACTGCCACATGGTCAGTGACCGCTTACTGGCACATCACCCGACCAGCCAGCAGGCCCCGGCTTGGCGGCCTCCAGCTGTACCAGACTGATGCTGCGCTCCCAGAATCCCCCCTCGCAATAGGCGAAGTAGAAGTGCCACAACCGGATGAAATCCTGGCTGTAACCGAGCTTGGGCAGCTCGGGCGCCAGCGCCAGAAAACGCTCGCACCAGTGAGCCAACGTGCGGGCATAGTGATGGCCGTGATCGTGCAACCGCACCAGCTGCATGTCGGTCTCCCGCGCCAGCAACCCCGCCATCTGGGAGACGCTCGGCAGGCAGCCACCGGGGAATATGTAGCGCTGGATGAAATCGACTCCGCGCAAATACTGGGCATGGCGCTGATCGGCGATGGTGATGGCCTGGATGAGCAGGCGACCACCGGGCTTGAGCAGCCGCGACAGCTGGCGGAAATAGTCGGGCAGGAAGGCGTGACCCACCGCCTCGATCATCTCGATGGAGACCAGCTTGTCATAGGTGCCCTCCAGCTTGCGGTAATCCTCCAGCAGCAAGGTGATGCGATCCCCCAGCCCCTCCCGCGCAATCCACTCCTTGGCATAGTCATGCTGGGCCCGGGAGATAGTCGTGGTGGTCACCCGGCAGCCATAGTGGCGGGCGGCATAGACAGCGAGGCCCCCCCAGCCGGTGCCAATTTCCAGCAGATGATCGTCAGGCCCCAGTTCCAGCCGCTCGCAGATGGTGCGCAGCTTGGCCTGCTGCCCCTCTTCCAGAGTGGCCTCGGCGCTCGGATAGATGGCGCTCGAGTACTGCATATGGCTGTCGAGAAAACCCTGATAGAGGGTATTGCCGAGATCGTAGTGGGCGGCGATGTTGGAGCGCGAACCGGTCAGGGTATTGCGATTGAGCCAGTGGCGCACCTTGTTGAAGGGGAAACTGAGCCAGCCGAGGCGCCGCTCGAGGGAGTCGAGCAGGGTCAGGTTGCGGGCCAGCAGCCGCACCAGCGCCACCGGATCCGGGCTGGTCCAGAGCCCCTCCACCCAGGTTTCTCCGGCGGCAATGCTGCCCCCCAGCAACAGGCGACGATAGAAGGCCGGATCCTGCACCACCAGTTCGGCATGCAGATCGGTGCCCGCGACGCCAAAGCTGTGGCGCTCACCGCCATCCCGCAGCAGCAGCTGGCCATGTTCGAGGCGACCCAGCAGATTGAGCAGCAGTTGTCTTGCCCCCTTGTCGATGAAAGAGGCAGAGAGGGTTGATTGAGCAAGTTCCATTAGCGGCTCTCCGGATGGGTAAATATCGGGGTTCGTTTGATAAAAAGACGCAGGGCCTGCCAGTAGATCCCGAGCAGCACCTTCATGGTCATCCAGGGCCAGCGGGCCAGCAGGGCCACCAGCCCCTTGCGCGACAAGGGTTCGCGCGTGAGCGCCAGGGTGGCGTCAAACAGCTTGGCTTCACCGGATACGGGATGACTCTCGATATGGATCAGTGTCTCCTGCGCGGGCGGCCTGATCCGCCAGTGATAACGCATCGCCAGCCCCATAAAGGGGGAGACGTGAAAATCCTTGTCATGGGGTGCCAGCGCCGCCAGATCCAGCAGGTAGTAGTGACGCTCGTTCCAGGGGGTGTTCGACACCTCCGCCAGCAGATAGCGCGCCTCGCCCTGCCGGTAGCAGAAGTAGAAGTTGACCGGGCTGAAGTAGAACCCCAGACAGCGCACATTGCCGAGCAGCAGCACCCGCCCCTCGGGCTCGGCATCGCCACCCAGTTCGCTCACCTTCTGCCACACCGCCTGCTTGAGGCTCCCCTCACTCCCCTTGAGATAGTCATGGCGGTGAAACGAGAGCAGCCCCGAGCGCTCCACACCGAACCAGCGCCCCTGATCGAGCTGCGGCAGCTCGTCGAGATCCAGTCCCAGCATAAAGAGGCTGTAGGAGAAGGCGTGAGCCCGCGGCGCAAAACGGCGGTGGCGCACCGAGCCCTGCCAGATGGCGCTGGTGACGCCAGCCAGTTCGTCTGTACGCTCATGTTCGGTGGCCACGGTGGCGCCGTTCATAGCTCGGCTCCGAAGCGCCTGGCGACATCCAGCGCGCTGCGCACCCCATCCTCATGGAAGCCGTTGTACCAGTAGGCGCCGCAGAAGTGGGTGTGCTGCTGGCCGCAGATCTCCGCGCGCCGCTGCTGGGCGGCGATGGAGGCCTGATTGAACACCGGATGGTGGTAGACGAAGCGGCGCAGCACCTTGCTCTCATCCACCTTGCCCCTGGGATTGAGGCTGACGCAGAAGGGCTCTGGCGAGTTAACCCCCTGCAGGATGTTCATGTTGTAGCTCACCAGCGGCCGCGCCTCGTCGTTGCCATCGAGCTGATAGTTCCAGCTGGCCCATGCCTTGCGGCGGGTGGGCAGGCAGCGCGCATCGGTATGGAGCCAGACATCGTTGGCCTGATAGGGCATGTCGCCGAGGATGGCCTGCTCCCGCTCGCCGGGATCCGCCAGCAGCGCCAGCGCCTGATCGCTGTGGCAGGCGAAGATCACCTCGTCAAACCGCTCCTCGCCGTAACTGCTCTGGATCACCACGCCGTCCGCGTCCCGCCGTACGCTCTGCACCGGACAGGCGAGGCGGATCTGCGACTGCCAACCCGCGGTAAGGGGGCCGATATATTCCCGCGAGCCACCCGGGATCACGTACCACTGGGGGCGATTGGCCACATCCAGCAGGCCGTGGTTGGCAAAAAAGCGCAGGAAGAAGCCAAGGGGGAAGGCGCGCATATCGGCCAGGGTCGATGACCAGATCGCCGCCCCCATCGGCAAGATGTAGTGGCGGGCGAAGTAGTCGCTAAACTCCCCCGCCAGCAGAAAGTCCCCCAGGGTCAGCTCGGGGCCAGCCCCCTGATGTTGACCATCGGCCAGCCAGGCCCGCGCCTCCCGGTTGAACCGCAAGATCTCGGCGACGAAGCCATAGAAACGGGGGCTCAGCAGATTGCTGCGCTGGGCAAACAGGGTATCGAGGTTGTGGCCGTTATACTCCAGCCCCTCCGGGCTCTTCACCGAGAAGCTCATCTCGGCCGGTTGCCGCGCCATGCCGATCCGCGCCAGCAACTTCAAGAAGTTGGGGTAGGTGCGATCGTTGAAGACGATAAAACCGGTGTCGATGGCATAGCTGCGGCCAGCCTGATTCACATCGACGGTCGCAGTATGGCCGCCCAGGGTCGGCGCCGCCTCGAACAGGGTGATGTCATGGAGTTTGTGGAGCAGAAAACCGGCGGTGAGCCCCGAGATCCCTGAACCGACGATGGCGATCTTTTTCTTCATGAATGGCTTCCTTTCGATACGAGTGCGCGGCCAAGGCGCAGCCAGAGCCCCACCGGCAGCGCACCAAGCAGGCGCAGCAACCAGATGAAACGGCGGGGAAAGTGGATCTGGTGACGACCAGCGGTCAGCCCGTCCATGATGGCGCGGGAGGCCTCTTCCACCGTCACCAGACAGGGCATGGGAAAATCATTTTTGGCGGTGAGCGGCGTCTGGACAAAGCCGGGGCGGATCAGGGTCACCCCGATCCCTTTGCTGGCCAAATCGAGGCGCAAGGTATCCGCCAGATAGTCGAGGGCCGCCTTGGAGGCGCCATAGGCCTCGGCTCGCGGCAGCGGCAGCCAGCTCACCGACGAGCTGACGATGGCCAGCCGTGACCCAGCCCCGAGCAACGGCAAGAAGGCGGCCAGCGCATGGCCGGTGGCGGTCAGATTGGTCTCAATCACCCGGGCAAACAGCTCGCTGTCAAACCCCTCGGCCACATCCATGTACTCGCAGTTGCCTGCGTTGAGGATCAGCAGATCGAGGGATGGCAGCGTAGCAGCCACCCCGCTCATTGCGGCCAGATCCCGGGCATCGAACTGCAGCGGCGTGATGCCGTGCAGCCCCAGCTCCTGCAGCCGTTCACCATCGCGGCCACAGCCCCACACCTGCCAGCCTGCACGCCGGTAATCCAGCGCCAGTTGGCGGCCGATGCCGGAGGTCGCCCCGGTGATAAGCACCCGGCCGCTCATGCGCCGAGCCTCCCCTTGATAGTGCGCACCACGGGCCCGAGCAGCGGCAACTGCTCGTAGAGCATGGCGCCCAGGTCAAAATAGTCCCTGTGCTGGCACACCTTGCCCGCCTCGTCGAATTCGAGGCGGGTGGCCCCCTCCACCGTCACCGGCTCACCACCACGCAATCTGGGGTGAGAGAAGGTCATGGTCCAGCCGAGCCAGGCCTGCGGCCCTTGCTGCTGCTGACTGGTGATGACGAAACGGCAGTAGGCGAGGCGCTGATAGAGGGCGGCAAAATAGTCGCCAAGGGCCGCCAGCCCCTCGATGCGGTGGGCCGGATCGGTAAAGACCACCTGTTCGGCATAGACCTCGGGCAAGCGGTGCAACTGCTGTTTGTCCAATTGCTGATAGAGGCCAATAAAGCGGGCCAGCGGCTCGTTCATCCTATTTCTCCAGAGAGCGAAACATCTCGATGGCTCTCACCCGGGCAACGGCGTGATCCACCATGGGTGCCGGATAATCCTGTCGCCCCTTGAGTCGCAGCCAGTCGTGGGGCTGATGCACATAAGCGGCGGGAATATCGGCAAGTTCAGTTACCCAGGTACGGATAAACTCCCCTTGTGGATCAAATCGTTGCCCCTGAGTGGTGGGGTTGAAGACCCGAAAGTAGGGGGCCGCATCGGCGCCGGTGCCCGCTGCCCACTGCCAGCCGCCGTTGTTGGCCGCCAGATCGCCATCGATGAGCCGACTCATGAAGTAATCCTCCCCGAGCCGCCAGTGGATATGGAGATCCTTGGTGAGAAAGCTCGCCACTATCATCCGCAGCCGGTTGTGCATCCAGCCGGTGGCGTTGAGACAACGCATCGCCGCATCGACGATGGGGTAGCCGGTGCGCCCCTCGCACCAGGCGGCGAAGGCATCCGGATCCCAGCTCCACGGCAAGGCCGCCGTCTCGGGCTTGAAGGGGCGATTCATGGAGAGGGTCGGGATCAGCACCAGCAGGTGGCGATAGAACTCGCGCCAGACCAGCTCATTGAGCCAGACAAAGCCGGGCTGGGCCTTGGACTGGGGCCGATAGCCAAGCCGCTGCTGAAGCGCCGCCACACACTGACGAGGACTGATGATGCCCGCCGCCAGATAGGGGGAAAGCACAGAGGTGCCCGCGATGGCAGGAAAATCCCGGGTCTCGCCATAGTCGAGCACCGCCTGCTCCAAAAAAATGTTCAAACGGCGCAGAGCTTCCGCCTCCCCCACTGGCCAGCGGGGATCTGCCGTCAGTTCGCCAAGGGCGGCATCGACGAAGTCCCGCTCGGCCAGCGGCTGCCACGGCAGCGGCTCACCACGAGCAGTGGGCGCGCGATGAATGACAAACCCCTCCTCGTCGAGGGCCTTGAGCCAGGCGCGGCTGAAAGGGGTGAAGACCTTGAACATCTCACCCGAGCCGGTCAGCACCCGCCCCGGCGGCAATACGCAACAACCGTTGAGCCAGTGACAACTCACCTCCTGCTCTGCCAGCGCGGCGGTGACGGCCTGGTCGCGGCGCTGCTCGTCGATCTCGATGGCCTGATTGGCGTAGAGCTGGGTCACCCCCAGCTCTCGGCTTAAATCAGCCAACGCAGCGGGCACCTCGGCAAAGGTCTCCACGCGCAGCAGATGGAGCGGGATGCCGAGCGCCGCCAGCTCACGGCCCAATTCATCCACCTGCGCCAACATAAAGCGCTGGCGGATGGGGGCCATCTTGTGCTGCCGCCACTGGGTGGGAGAGACGATAAAGAGCGCGGCCACCGGCTCATCACCGGCGCAGGCATGCCGCAGCGCCGGGTTGTCGGCAAGGCGCAGATCATTGCGCAACCAGACCAGCTTCATGACTTTTTCCTCCCGCGCCCGCTGGTGCCAGCCGCAGCAGTCACGTCCACCATCAGCTCGGCAAGGCTCGCCTGCCAGCCGTGGGCTTTAAGCCACTCATCATCGTAGAGGCGCCCCAGCTCGCCAAACAGGCGCGTACCTGCGGGCCACCCGGCGGCCAGCTCCTGCTTGCCAAGCCCGGCCCCCAGCAGCACCAGCCAGGGAGTGGCCGCACGTCCTTCCAGCAGGCTGGCATGGCGCGGCTCCACCGCCCCCAGCAGTTGCACCTCATAGCCCTGACCGATCAGCTCGTAGGCGGCCCAGACCAGATCGAGGGGGCCGACCTGTCCCCAGCTCGCCAGCGTGATCGGCACGCCCTTCTCCTGCTCGATCAGGTGGCGGGCGAAGCGGGTATGGAGCCAGCCCAGCCACACCTGTTGCAGCAGCTCGCCATCGGGCCGCTCGCGCCACAGCCCCAGCAGCCGCTCCACCAGCGGTTGCAGTACCCGGCTGCGCACCAGCTCGAACGGGTAGCTTGCCAGCAGGTCGTTGAGCTCGGCCTCCGCCTTGCGCTGGTTGAAGGCGAGCAACGCCTGACTGAACTGCTCCAGGGTCTGCTGCCAGTGATCGCTCACCGGCTCGGAATGGGGTTCGCTCAAGAGCCCCTTCACCTGCCCGATACTCACTCCCCGCTCCAGCCAGCTCAGGATCTCGCCGATCTGGCGGATATCCTGCTCGCTGTAGAGGCGGTGGCCCTTTTCGGTGCGGGCCGGTTGCACCAGACCGTAGCGGCGCTGCCAGGCGCGCAGGGTCACGGCGTTGACGCCGGTGAGGCGGGAGACCTCGCGAATGGGGTAGATCCCCTCATCAGCGAGAGGAGCAACTTCTTGCGATAAATCAGACATGACAACGTCCATCAAACAGAGGGGTAAGGCTCCCCGGCGCAAACCATGCGCCGGGGCAACAGAACGGATTCAGAGCCCGTAACGCAATTTGAGCGTATCGGGGTGCGGATTGAGATAAACCTGCTCGGCGAGATAGGGATTGGGGTACTCGCGCAGGTAGTGGCGGATCAGGGTGAGCGGCACCAGCAAGGGGAAGATGCCGGTGCGGTACTTGTCGATGGTATCGGCAAGCTCCTGCTTCTGGGCCGGGGTCAGCACCCGCTTGAAGTAGCCCTGCAGGTGCATCAGCACATTGGTGTGGCTGCGGCGGTTGGCTCGCAGGGTCAGCGCCGTCATCAATCCCTTGATGTAGTTGTCGGCCACCTCCTGCAAATTGGTGGACTTGCCCAGATTGCCGAGCAGCTTGCCAAGCGCCCGGTAGTGGGTGGTGGCGTGGGAGAGCACCAGATACTTGTAGCGGGAGTGGAAGCGGATCAGCGCAGAGGCGGTAATGCCGCGGGCGCAGAGCTGCTGCCAGTCGTGGTAGGCGAAGACCCGCAGCACGAAGTTCTCGCGCAGGATGGGGTCGCACAGGCGGCCATCCTCTTCCACCGGCAGCAGGGGGTTGGCCTCCATCAACGCCTTGGCAAAGAGGCCAATCCCCTCCTTGGCGCTCCCCTCGTTGTTGGCGCCATAGATGCGCACCCGCTCCATGCCGCAGCTGGGAGATTTGGCGCAGAGGATATAACCGGAGATAAAGTCGAGCTGGCGGGCTTTCTGCTCGCTGAAGGCAATCAGCTTTTCGGTGACATCGAAGCTGCCGTTGCTCGCCTCGGCGCGGATCTCGCCGTTGCGCTTGACCAGCCGGATGGCGGCGCGAGGCGCCCCGAGACCAATGGCCATCTCGGGACAGACGGGGTGATAGTCAAAGTGAGCGCCAAGATCCCGTTCACAGAAGCTGGAGCGCTTGTGGCCCCCATCGAAACGTACCTCTTGTCCCAGCAGGCAGGCACTGATACCGACTTTAATCTTGTACATGATGACGCTCCTTGTATAAGCATTGATTCAGTTATAGCAGTTATACAAAAAAATGAAAGTTGTATAACTATTTGCGACTGATACGACACAAGGAGAAAAAAGGGATCACCGGAAAAAGAAAAAACCCATGGCGAACGCCATGGGTAAAAATCAAGACACTACGGACTACGGGAAGGGGGATTAGAAGCTGTACTTCACACCCAGGCTGGAGATGGAACCTTTTTGCAGATCCCAGTTGCGATAGGTGTAATCGGCAGTCAGCGCCCAGTTCTGGTTGAGCTTGTAGGCACCGCCCACCTTGAAGTCGTGCATATCGTCGGTCATGTTGGCGTAGCGATAAGCGGTGGAGAGCTCGACATTGCCGATGTCGTAGCGCAGACCCACTTCACCGTACATGCTGCCGCTATCTTTGCGAGCAACAGCATCCCACCCTTTGTTAGCGATATCGCTGGCAAGTTCACGCTCCAGCATGTAGCCGGTCACACCGGTTTCACCGTAGAGGTTCAGACCCGTGCTGAGCGGGGTAAATACACCGACACCAATGCTGGAGATCGACATGCTGTCGTTGCCGTTGCTGCGAGAGGTGTATTCAGTGCTGCCGCGACCATAGAAATTGGAGCCGAAGCTCTTGGAGAGATCCAGGCTCAGACCGCCAAAATCACGGGTTCCTTTGCTGTCATTGCTGAAGGTACCGCTGAGATAGTCGGATTTGGTGTGCGCCCAGGTGGCGGAACCCTTGGCGTAGCTGAAGGCATCCTGCGCCATGACGGAAGTAGAGGCAAACCCGGCCAGAACCAGAAGAGAGACAGTTGCTTTTTTCATGATGATAACTCCATGTGATTGGGCCCGTTGCTAGCGAGCTGGTATGGAGTCATTGTGCGATCAGGTTCCCGGCTTGCCGAGCTGCAAGCTGTTGCAGAACCATGTCAGATGTAAGCAGATATTGCAGGGGGTGTCAGCGGCAACAAGTTGCCGGCCCACACGGTTTGCATGGGCCGGAACAACGCCAAATCAGCGGAAGACCACCTCGTCAATTTCGACCCGCACCAGCGGCTGACCGGTCAATCCGGCAGGACGGGGGATCTCGAGGGCCAGCGACGGACGGGCTTGCCCCTTGCGCAGATAGGTTTCCGGCAGGCGGTTCTCGGCGACCCAGAAGCGGGCCTCCTGACGGCTCAGCTGCACCCCGTCAGCACTGAACAGGGTCACCATGCCACGCACCCCGACCACATTGCGGGTGCCGGTATTGCTCACCATAAAGGTCAGCACCAGCGGGTCAGATCCCTCGATCTTGTCCAGCTTGACCACCACACCGTCACGCGCCATCTGGGCAAGCAGTTCCGGATTGGCCTTGGCCTGATCGGTCAGCACCGGAGCAGCGACGGCCACCACGGCCCCAGCCTTCCCATCAGCAGCCACGCCCTGTACGGACTCGGCCGGTTTGACCACCAGATACTCCCAGGTGAAGTCGTCGTTGAGCTGAACCTGCCGACCATCGGGCAGCGTCACCTGAGAAAGAGGGGCAGCCTGCGCCAGTACGGGGGAGAGGCACAGGGCAATCAGCAGACGGGAGAAGGGTTTCATTGGGCGAAGCTCGGTAACGGGTGAAAGGGCGACAGTATAAACAGTCCCGTCGCCCCTTGCCTATGACAGCACTCACGTTCTGGCACCCGCATCGCTTGCCCGCAGGCTAGATGGCGAGATCGTGCCGCTCTTTCTGTGCCATATCCAGGGTCACCAGATCGAACTTGCTCCCCTTGAGGGCGGACAAAATATCCGATTGCATATCAAAGGCCTGCGCACGCTGATGCTCGGGCAGACGCACCCGGGCCAGGGTGGTGGAGCAGTCACACAGGGTATGGAAAAAGACCTGTGCCTCGTCCAGCCCCATGTCGGCCAGCATCTGCTCGGCCTGATCCACCATTCGCAGATAACGCTGCTCAAGCTGCCGTGGATTGGTGAAGCGATTGCTGAGGCAACCGTTGCTCCCCTTGCCCCAACGACCGAGCTGACGCTTGTTGAAGCCGTAACGATAATCGCGGCGCATCAATCCGTTGTCGGCAAAAAACCAGATTGAGTTGGCAGGCAGAGACCCGAACTGGGCAAGATAATCATCACGCTCCTCCACCGCTGCCGGAACCAGCAACGGCAGATGAGTCCATTCCGGACGAGTCTGCACATACTCACCAATGCGGCGAACCGGGTCGATCAGCCCTTCCATATTTGGCAGGCGATCACAGAAGACGATCTCGTCGCTCTTGACGATCCAGTGCTCGATGCCATAACGCTGGCAATAACGCCGGGCACGAGCCACTTCGCTGCGGCTGCGGGTCGGGTTATCGAGGGTGATGGCGCGGATCTTGACGCCGCTGGCACGGCACAGATCGATGCTGTAGCAGGATTCCAACCGTCCCGAAAAAGAGACAACCAGCTCGTCAAAACTTGCCAGTCGCTCAATCAGCAGCTGTTCCCTGGCTTGAAAAGAGTGATCATATCCCTGATTCAGTACAACAACATTGGCACCCATTAAACAGCTCCGAATGATGAACAGGTGCAGTATTGTGCGGGAAACAAGCTGAATAGACCCTTACAGAGTCCGGTTAAAATTAAAACTTGATGATTATTTCCTGTGATTCTGCCGCTAAATCTTCATTTTGGGCGTCATAGATTCGCAATCTGGCCTGACAAACCTGATGGGCCCGCAAGAAACCCTGCGCCTGATCCAGCGAGGTAAAGGTCAGGCGCCCTCCCTCGCTGTCGGTCAGACAGAGGCACTCCCCTTCCGCCTCGATGCAGAGCTGATAACCGCTGCCATCCTTGCAGGCGATGATCAGGGTCGCCTCGGGATAGTGACTCAACCAGTTGCGAAACCGGCCATGCTCCATAGTGCTCCTACAGGGGCATCACCCCTTGCCGGTGGTGGGCAAACAGCCCAGATCACCCAACTGCTGGCGGCAACTTGCCGCATCGGTGAAGACGATCCCCCTGATGCCGAGGGCCTCGGCGGCCGCAATGTTGGCGGGACTGTCATCGATGAAGAGGCACTCTGCCGGTTTCAGATCGAACGACACCAGCAGATAGCGGTAGATATCCGGCTCCGGCTTCATCATCCGCACCCGCGCCGAGACCACCTTGCCGCTGAAGAAGCGCCAGAAATCCTGATGCTGCTCCAGCCAGTCGATGCTGGCATGACCCATGTTGGAGAGGGCATACAGGGTGTGCCCCGCCCCGTGCAGCTCGGCTATCAGGGTTAGCATAGCGGGATCTGGCAGCAGGGAGGCGGGAACTGCCTGTAAAATGGCCAGATTCTGTGCCGCCGAGAGGCCGGTGCGCGCTTGCGCTTCCCGGGCCATGGTGTGGAGCGACATGGTGCCTCTGTCCACCTCCAGCCAGTCCGGGTGGTTAAAGAGCTGCTCGGCCAACTGTTCGGCCCCTTGCGGGCCACGCACCGAACGCACTATGCCGACCGGATCCCAGCTCACCACCACCCGTCCCAGATCGAAAATAATCGCCATCGTTTTACCTCCCCCACTGCGTTTCAGTCGTCAAAACAGAGTCAATAGAACATCGCTCATACGCCATTTTCTTAACCGGATACCCTGCCCCCATCCCCGCCCGCGGGCAAGTTTTACTTGCATCAGACCGGCAAATCCCTTAATGGTTATGACGTTACTTCAAGGACACACCTATGCACGCACCATTCTTCTTTGCTTTCTCGTTTATCCGGCCCGCTTGAGGGAAGGCCTGTCGTCGTGTGAACAGAAAGCAAAGACGAATCGAGCCTCCCCTAGCGGAGGCTTTTTTTTGCATTAATATCAATCGATTACTTGGATAGGGAACAATCATGGCAACGCTCGACGAGATCAGACAAGACATCACCCGGTTGGATCAGGAGCTGCTTGCCCTGCTGGCGAAACGCAAGACCCTCAGCATCGAGGTCGCCCGTGCCAAGCAAGCCAACCCGCGCCCCATCCGTGACCACCAGCGGGAGCAGGAGCTGCTGGTCGCCCTGATCCAGAAAGGGCGCGTGCTGGGGCTGGATGCCCAGTACATCACCCGCATCTACCACACCATCATCGAAGACTCTGTGCTCTCCCAGCAGGCCTATCTGCAGAGCCTGCTCAACCCGGAGCAGCAGGAGCCGATGACCAGCGTCGCCTATCTGGGGCCGCGCGGTTCCTACTCCAGCCTCGCCGCCCGCAAATATCTGGCGCGCTACAAGGATCAGGTGATCGAGGTGAACTGCCAGAACTTCCGTGAAGTGCTGGATGCGGTGGAGTCAGGCCGCGCCGCCTTTGGCGTGCTGCCCATCGAAAACACCAGCTCGGGCTCCATCAACGAAGTCTATGACGTGATGCAGCACACCAGCCTCTCCATCGTCGGCGAGCTCACCTACCCCATCGAGCACTGCATCCTCACCGCCGTGCCGACCGAGCTGAGCCGCATCAAGACCTTCTATGCCCACCCGCAGGTGTTCCAGCAGTGCTCCCACTATCTGAGCAAGCTGGAAGGGGCCCGTCACGAGATCTGCGACTCCTCCTCCAGTGCCATGATGAAGGTGAAAGAACTGGCCAGCCCGGAGGCCGCCGCCATCGGCAGCGCCGCCGGTGGCGAGCTCTATGGCCTGGACGTGCTGGCCGAGCAGCTTGCCAACCAGAAAGAGAACTACAGCCGCTTTATCGTGGTGGCGCGCAAGCCCATCGACGTGGCGCCGCAGATCCCGGCCAAGACCACCCTCATCATGTCCACCTCCCAGAAGCCGGGTTCGCTGGTCGAGGCGCTGCTGGTACTGCGCAGCCACGAGATCAACATGACCAAGCTGGAGTCCCGTCCGGTGCAGGGCAACCCGTGGGAAGAGATGTTCTATCTGGATGTCTCCGCCAACCTGCAGACCCCGGCGATGCAGGCCGCACTGGTGGAGCTGACCAAGATCACCCGCTATATCAAGGTGCTTGGCTGCTACCCGAGCGAGGATGTGAAACCCACCGCAGTGCCGCCGGTGCTGATGGGGAGCTAACCAGCCCACAACGACAAAAGGCGAGCACCCTGCTCGCCTTTTGTTTTGATGCCGGTTTTCACGGCAAGCCCATCAACTCAGAACTGACCGGCCATCAGCTGGTTGATGTTGTAGAGGGCACGGGTATCGAGCTCCATCTCGGTGGCATAGGTATTGCCGCGCGGATAAGAGGCAACCACCCGGGCACCACGCACCACACCGGCGACCGACACATCCAGCGAGTTGGAGGTCTGGGTCAGGTCACGATAGCTGCTCTGACCGCGCACCTGCTGACCATTGAGCTGCTCGGCCAGCTCGCGATAGGCATCCATCTTGGAAGCGCGAATGGCTTGCAGCATCTTCTCCGACTGGGAGGGGCCGGGCTGGATGTCGATCACCGCATAGCCCACCGCCTTGAGCACCGGAAAATCATCGGGCTTGCCACCCTGGGTGTAATCCACCACCCGGTTGTAGCTGCAACCGGTGAGCAAGAGTGCCAACAGGCAACCAAACAGGATCTTCATGACTCGCTCCTCACGGGGTCAGGTTGACCAGATGACCGCCCGGCCGGGCCTGACTGTCACGCATCAGATAACCGCGATTGATCGATGCCCGACCAAACGAGTTGTTGGCACCGAACAGATATTTTTGCGGGATCAGGCTCTGGGCCGTGGTCTCCACCATCTTGGTGCGCATGTCGATAACGCGGGCGTTGACCAGGATCCCCTTGCTGTTGCGGCTGAAGGTGCCGACCAGAATGCGGGAGATCGGCAAACGGGAAGAGAGATCCTTGTAGTTGCGGCTCAGCACGAAATCCCCCTGCGGCGTCACCTTGATGCTGCCGGTCAGCTTGAAGTCCACCACCACCTCGCCGCGGCGGTTGAGCTCGTAGATAAAGCTCTCCTCAATCTGCTGCCCCATCCAGTTGGTATCCTGCAGGGTATCGAGATCGACGAAAGAGGCCACCGCGATGGGTTCGGTCAGGGTGGTCAGCGATTTGCGCTCCATCAGCTGATCGGTCATGCGCGCCACCAGCCAGTTGAGCTCCATCCCCTGCGCCGCCTGGCGGGGGTCACCCTGATCCCGATTGATAGGGTCGGAGCCACACCCGGTCAATGCCAGGGCAAGCGCCAACGCCGTGATGAGTTTGTTCATGGATACCTTTCCTGTATCTGCACCTGACTTATTATCGGACGCGCCGGACAAAGCTTGAGCCGGGAATGAGGCATGATTCTTGCTTTTTAATGGACATCGTCAGCGCCAACGTGCGCTGCCACTTGGAACGTGTTGTGATCCATGTCGGCCAGCGGGCGCCATTTCCTCAAAAATGGCGCGGCTGCCCGCCAACTCAAGGTATCTGTTATGAAATTACCGCTGCTGTTGACCCTGCTGCTGGCCAGCCTGAGCGCCCGCGCCGAGCTTATCGAAGCGCAGGGCAGCGCCGCCATTCTGGGGGGCGATGAGGTCTATGCCCGCGAGCAGGCGACCCGCGACGCCCTGCGTCAGGCGCTGCTGGCCAGCGGCGCGGCCGTTTCCAGCGTCCAGCGTCTGGAAAATGGCAGCCTGCGCTCCGAGCAGATCCAGATCCGCTCCGGCGGCGACATTCGCCAGTACCGGCTCAAGCGGGAAGAGGTGCGCAACGGCCGCATGTATATCACGCTAGTGGCCGACATTCAGGCCGAGCGCCAGATCTGCCAGACCCAGCACTTCGCCAAGGATTTGACACTGGTCAGGCTGCGGATGCGCTATCCGGACCAAGCCAGCTACGGCGCCATGGACGACATGCCGGAAAACCTCTCGCGACGACTGTTCGAGACTCTCGCCAACGCGCCGCAAGGGGTCGCGGTGCGCCAGTGGCTGGATGAAAACCTGCGCATCGATCCGCTCCATCTGCAACAGGGGGATCGCAGCGCCCTCGAGGAGATCAAGGCGCTCAGCCTGCGTACCGACAGCCAGTATCTGGTGCTCGGCAGCATCGACGATCTCTCCATCGAGCCGCAGGGCAACCAGCTGACCAGCTGGTATGAGGATCCCGTGCGCAACTTTCGCATGCAGCTCTACCTGTTCGACGGCATCAACGGCAGCCTGATCAACCGCAAGGTCTACGAAGGGCGCGCCACCTGGACCTTTGGCAAGCGGGAACAGGTGGGCAGCAGCAGCGGCCAGTTCTGGCAATCGAGCTATGGCCAGGAGGTCAACTACCAGTTGCAACAAGCGGCTCAGGATCTGGTGGCCCAGCTCACCTGCGCCCCGGTCACCGCCCGGGTGGTCGGCCAGAACGAACGCGGCCCCTACATCAATCTGGGGCGGCGCAACGGCGTCAAGCTTGGCGATCAGTTCCGCATCCAGCACAACGCCGACTTCATCGACCCCTACGGCAAGTCGCGCATGATGCGCAACCCGGCCGACGGCCTGTTCGAGGTGGTGCAGGTATTCGACGATGGCGCCATCATCAGCAGCCAGAACAAATATTCGCCGTTTAACATCCAGAATGGGGATTTGGCAGTATTGGAATAAGAATCAAGGGTTTAAAAGGGAGTTGCTTCTTGTATAATGCCCGCCACACAGCTCCCGTAGCTCAGTAGGATAGAGCGGTCCCCTCCTAAGGGACAGGCCACTGGTTCGACTCCAGTCGGGAGCGCCATATAAAACAA